>Ga0070699_100000011_pt1 | contig 267738 bp, 236 predicted proteins | sample KBSK1503metaG_FD_65473 | JGI IMG/M metagenome (GOLD analysis project Ga0070699, IMG submission 65473) | Corn, switchgrass and miscanthus rhizosphere microbial communities from Kellogg Biological Station, Michigan, USA - KBS K1-50-3 metaG | ecosystem: Host-associated > Plants > Roots >... | reverse complement strand
GGAATCAAACGCGCGGTATCGATATTTGCTCGAGCAGGGGCAGACCGGGCTTTCAGTCGCATTTGATCTGCCGACGCAGATGGGTTACGACTCGGACCACATGATGGCGCGCGGCGAAGTCGGGAAAGTGGGTGTTGCGATCGATACGATCGAGGATATGGAAACCCTGTTTGATCAAATTCCGCTCGACAAGGTATCGACGTCGATGACAATCAATGCGACAGCCTCGATCCTGCTTGCGATGTACATCGCGGTTGCCAACAAGCACGGTGTTTCGCCCGACAGGATCACCGGCACTATTCAAAACGACATACTCAAGGAGTACATCGCGCGGGGCACGTACATCTATCCGCCGGCACATAGTCTGCGAATTGTGACCGACGTTTTTGCGTATTGCGCCCGTGAAGTTCCGCGCTGGAACACGATTTCGATTTCGGGCTATCACATTCGCGAAGCCGGCTCGACTGCCGCGCAGGAAGTCGCGTTCACGTTCGCGGACGCCATCGCGTACGTGCAGGCGGCGATCGACACCGGGCTCGACGTGGACGAATTCGCGCCGCGCATCGCTTTCTTTTTCAACTCACACAATCAGTTTCTGGAGGAGGTGGCGAAGTTTCGCGCGGCGCGCAGGCTGTGGGCGCGGATCATGCGCGAGCGGTTCAAAGCCCGCGATCCGCGATCTGTAATGCTGCGGTTTCATGCGCAGACGGCGGGCTCGTCGCTCACCGCTCAACAACCCGAAGTAAACATCGTTCGGACGACAATTCAGGCGCTCGCGGCGGTGCTGGGCGGAGCTCAATCGCTGCATACCAACTCGATGGATGAAGCGCTCGGGCTTCCCACCGAGAACGCCGCGCGAATTGCGCTACGAACTCAGCAAGTGATTGGCTATGAATCTGGAGTTTCAGAGACGGCCGACCCGCTCGGCGGCTCTTATGCAATCGAGCATTTGACGAATGAAATTGAACGGCTCGCGTCGGAGTACATCCAGAAGATCGACGACATTGGTGGGATGCTGCGCGCAATAGAGAAGGGATATGTTCAACGCGAGATCGAGCACGCTGCTTACGAGTATCAACGCGCGGTTGAATCTGGCGATGAAACGGTAGTCGGCGTCAATCGCTTTACCGTCGAGGAGAAAACGACGGTGCCGATGCTTCATCTCGATCCGGAACTCGAGCGGCAACAGGTCGCGCGGCTGAAACAGATTCGCGACCGGCGAAATGAACCCGCCGTCGTCGAAGCGTTGGATCGGATCGAAGAGGCGGCTCGAACTCACGAGAACCTGATGCCTCGAATCATCACCGCGGTTGAGGCTTATGCGACGCTGGGTGAGATCTCTGACCGCCTGCGCAACGTTTTTGGTGAATACGCGGGCGCGAGCTTCGAGTAAGATCTCAGGTGAAGATGAGCGATACGACCATCCTCGAAGTCAAGAATCTCTCCACACACTTTTTTACCCGCGCCGGCAGTATCAAAGCCGCTGATGACGTGAGCTTCAAGATCGAATCCGGTTCGACGCTCGCGCTTGTCGGCGAATCCGGCAGCGGCAAATCCATCACGAGTCTCTCGATAATGCGATTGGTTCCGCCGCCCGGAGAGATCACTCAGGGCGAGATCATATTCGACGGGCGCGACCTAATGAAACTCGACGAGGAACAAATGCGTCGTCTGCGTGGACGCGAGATTGCGATGATCTTTCAGGATCCGATGACCTCGCTTAATCCCGTTTACACCGTGGGCGATCAGATCGCCGAAGCAATCGAGCTGCACCAACGCTCGCCGAGAAAACAGGCCTGGGCGAAAGCTGTCGAGATGATGAAGCGCGTCAGGATTCCCGACGCCGAGCGGCGCGCAAAGGATTATCCTCATCAACTGTCTGGCGGGATGCGGCAGCGAGTGATGATAGCGATGGCTCTTTCGTGCAATCCGAAGTTGCTGATTGCCGACGAGCCGACCACGGCGCTCGATGTAACGATTCAGGCCGAGATTCTCGAGTTGTTGAGAGTTTTGAGAGATGACTTCAATCTGGCGATGCTGCTGATCACACACGACCTTGGCGTGGTAGCCGAAGCGGCGGATCGCGTTGCGGTGATGTATGCGGGACGGATCGTCGAAGAAGGATCGGTCACTGATTTATTCAACATCCCTCGACATCCCTACACCGAGGGATTGTTGCGATCCGTACCGCGGCCGACCGATGCTTCAAAGCGGCGCAGGCTTCAGACGATCGAAGGTGTGGTGCCGAATCTCTTGCATTTGCCGCCTGGTTGCAAGTTCGCGCCGCGGTGCGCGTACGTAATCAAAGACTGCACACAGGGTGACATTGAACTGCTTGCCGCGGGAGGTGATCACAGCGCGCGCTGCATTCGACTTGCAATCGTTGGTGATGAATCGGCGAAAACACATCCTGAACGCGCGCGAAGCGGGAAGGAAGGCGACGGTTGACCGAGTCGAACGACTATCTTGTTGAGGTGCGGAACCTCAGGAAATACTATCCGGTCGGCGCCGGTGTGTTTGGCACGGGAAGCGGAGCCGTGCGGGCAGTCGATGATGTCAGCTTCTCAATTCGACGAGGAGAAACATTCGGGTTGGTCGGTGAGTCGGGCTGCGGCAAGTCTACAACCGGGCGATCAATTCTTAGGTTGATCGAGCCGACCTCGGGTGAGGTGAGATTCGAGGGGAAGGACTTGCTCTCGTTGGGAGTCGATGAGTTGCGGCGCTTGCGACGGGACATGCAGATCATCTTTCAGGATCCGTACTCGTCACTAAACCCTCGGATGAGGGTCGGCCAGATCATTGAAGAGCCTCTGATCATTCACAAGATTGGCAATCGCGAAGCGCGAAAGAGTCGCGCCCGGGAATTGTTAAGATTGGTTGGTCTTGAACCGGAACACACCAGGCGATATCCACATGAATTCTCGGGCGGCCAACGCCAGCGAATCGGGATCGCGCGAGCGCTCGCTCTCAATCCGAAATTCATCGTATGCGACGAGCCCGTTTCGGCGCTTGACGTTTCCGTGCAGGCACAAATCGTCAATCTGCTACAGGATCTGCAAGCTCAACTTGGGTTAACCTATCTATTCGTTTCGCATGGGTTGTCTGTAGTCGAGCACATATCGACTCGCGTCGGCATAATGTATCTCGGCAAGATTGTCGAAGTCGGGTCGAGCCGCGAGATATTTCACAATCCGCTTCATCCTTACACTCGCGCGCTGCTTTCGGCGATACCGATTCCCGATCCTACGCGCCGAAGAGAACGTCCGCAGCTGACAGGAGACATTGCGACCGAAATTGAGCCGCCGTCCGGTTGCCGCTTTCGAACTCGTTGCCCGCTTGCAGAGCCACGCTGCGCCGAGCTCGAGCCTCAACTTGTCGAAGTGAGTCCCGATCATTTTGTGGCCTGTATGGTGGTTGCGCCCGAATAGAAAAGATAGTAGGCTCACGGGGAATTTCGGAAGGTTTGTTGCCAAGATCCTTTGCAGCTTTGGCATTCTCAATTCTCACCCCTCAGGAGACGACTGATTATGAGTGCACCCGAAGATCACGCGAATGAACCTGCGCCGTCATACGCGGCGCCGCAGTCACACGAAGCAACGCCGCCCGAGGAATCAGCGCAGCTTGGTCCGTTTTCGAGATTGACCGGAGCGTTGCTATCGCCCGGCGAAACTTTTACAGATGTTAATCGGAAACCGACTTGGCTTGCTCCGATGATCATCGCGATTGTCACGGTAATCGCTTCGACGCTGTTCTTTCAGTGGCGCGTGCATCCAGATTGGGACCAAACATTTCGAACCCAGTTCAAAAAGCAGGCGGAAAAAAGGAACCAGCAAATCACTGACGACCAGTTGAACACGCAGGTAAAGGTGGCGACGACATTTGCGAAGTTTGCTCCGATCGTAGCCGCGGTGGTCACTCCAATTTTTTATCTGATACTTGCTGGGATTTTTGCGCTGGGACTGATGATGATTCAGGCAAAGACGACGTTCAAGAAGATTCTGTCAGTAATAGCGTGGTCTTTTGTTGCAACAAGCATCGTGGCAACCGTCGTTACGATGGCCTCGCTCATGGTCCGTGATGAGGATAGCCTGCGGACTATTGATCCGACACAAGCTGCGGGAATAGTTCCGACTAATCTCGCTGCGTTTCTCCCGGCGGAGGCCTCGGCGGTCATCAAATCACTGGCCGCTTCAATCGATATCTTCACGATTTGGACGATGATCCTTCTTTCCATTGGCTTTGCGGCCATCGCCGGGTCGCGAAAGATAACGACCGGAAAGGCAGCCACGGTGGTGTTCGGCTTCTGGGCTGTCTTTGTACTGATTAAGGTCGGATGGGCGGCGGCGTTTGGTGGATAGCACGGGAGAGAAACTACGGTAGCGTCAGGTGCGAAAGTTTTTCATACCGCCTGCATTCTTTTGCGAGGTGTGCTCTCATCCAGCTAGTTCGTCCAGAGAAGGAGTCAGGTTGTCCAGAACCGGAATAATTAGAGGCGAAATGCGTTGCGATTCGGCTTTTCTGAGGAGCTGCCCATTGTTGAGGCCCACTCAAAAGCAGTTGCTATCCAACGCGGCACGTCGATTGCTGTCCTGTGCCGTATGGAACCAGGAGAGTCAATGGTGGGAAGGAAGCAGACAGAGACAGGTGTCAACATGGTCGATCTCGTAGAAGAGATGCTGTTTCAGCGTGCCTCCACTGGCATAAGACCTGCGCTATATATATCTTCCTACACGGATCTCGAGTGCAGTATGTTGATGTTGCTTGAAGACTCGGACGAGGTTCATTGGTCCGGGCATAAGCAGCCTGCCGGCAAGCAACTCGGCTACGATATCATCATAAACTAGACGCGATTGTGCCAATATGCCCCATCTCTACCGGGGCAGTTGGGTATGAACCGGTAGCTACTCGTACCTCAGAGCCTCGATTGGATCGAGACGCGCCGCCTTAACGGCAGGCCACATACCGAAGATCAAACCCACCGAACACGAGACAACGAAACCCAGAACAACGGCCCACATTGGAATAACTGACGGCAGAGCCGGCGCCAGTTGCTTGAGGGCAAGGCTTATTATCCACCCGACGAAGATTCCGATTATCCCTCCAACTCCGGTGAGCGTCACTGCCTCGGTAAGAAATTGCCAAATGATATCGCTCTTTCGAGCTCCGATTGCGCGGCGAACCCCGATCTCTTTTGTGCGTTCGGTCACTGAGACGAGCATAATATTCATCACGCCGATTCCCCCGACCAGCAACCCGGCGGCCGAAAGTGGAAAGACGATCATCGTCGCAACCGAAGCTACCTGGCTGAGAGCCTCGAACATACTGCCGGGTGTGCTTACTCCAAAGTCGTTTGGCTTGTCGGGTGGCACTCCACGCCGGCGCCGCATCAATTCCGTGATTTGATCGGTCATTCTGCCGAACAACTCCGGCTTTGCTCTCACCATGACGCTGATGTCCTGTATCTCGGGGTGATCGCGCTTGATTGTTTCGAACGGCACCAGAAGTTGGCGATCTTCAAACGCGTCACCGCCGAATAACGCGGGCGCCTTCTCCATCACACCGATGACTCGATAGACTTTTCCCTCTATTTCGATGTCGTGTTCGGCGGGGTCCAATCCGGGAAACAATGTTTGAGCGATTGCGGCGCCGATCACCGTCACCTGGGCGTGATGAGCCTCTTCGGTCTCGTTGAAAAACCGTCCTTCGCTTAGATAAACATCGCGAAGCTGGTCGTAGCTCGATGACACCCCAAACACGATTGGACCGTTCGCAGCGACGCCGCGATACTTGACCGCAATCGGCGTGGCCATCGGAGACATCGAGCCTACGAAGACATTAGGGCTAACGCCGAGCACGGAAGGCAAGTCAGCAATTGCGTGCGCGTCTTCGAGAGTGATTGGTTTCCGCATGCGTTCAGATTGTGATGGCCGGCTGAACCGCATGCCTATCTGGTCATACTTGGTGACGTAAACCAGATCCGGGCCGAACTTCTTTGTCTGCTCGAGGACAGACTCTTTCAGGCCGGTGAGAAAAGACGAGATGGCTATGACCGTCATCGTCCCGCCGATGACCCCCAGCATTGTAAGCGCGGATCGCACTTTGTGCGTTCGCAAAGTGTCAAACGCCATCAAGATGTTTTCGCCTATTTCCTGAATATGCATATAACTTTGCTTAGCGCTAATCAGCTCGCAGCGCCGTGATGGGATCCAGTCGCGCCGCGCGATTTGCCGGATACATCCCGAAGAAAACTCCGACGAGAGTTGAGACGCTTATGGCGATGACTGGCGCCCACAATGGAATAGCCACGGGGACAGGCGCGAACCGGCCAATAATCGTCATAATCACGACCGCCAATAAGAGTCCCATGACCCCGCCCAATCCGGACAGCATTGCGGACTCGACGAGGAATTGAATCAGTATGTCCCGGCGAGTTGCACCCAGACTCTTGCGAATGCCGATCTCGCGTGTTCGTTCGGTCACCGTCGCCAGCATGATGTTCATTATCACGATGCCGCCGATCACAAGCGATATGCCGACGACGGGGAATGCCACAACCGCGACGGTCCCGGTTATGGCGCCGAACAATTGCTGCGTTGCTTCATCGGTTGAAATCGAGAAGTCGTCGGGTTGATTGTAAGTGAGCTTGTGACGCCCGCGCATTATCAATCTTACCTCGTCCTGGACCTTTTCGACTGGCACACCTTCGCGAGCGCGGATCTTCAACAAGAACGTCGGTGAGCTCCGTTTTCCGAAGGCCTTAAAGAATGTCGACAGTGGCAGCTCGACGAAGTTGTCCTGAGACTGTCCCAGCACGGAGCCGAGCTTCTTTGCCACGCCGATGACTGTGTACGTGTCGGCGCCGATCTTTATTTCTTTTCCCAGCGCCTCGATCTGGGAAAACAACCCTTCGGCTACGTCTGAGCCGATGAAACAAACATTCTTGCGGCTCTCATCGTCGAAATCACTGATAAATCGGCCTCGTTCGATTTCGACATTGGACAGCACAAATGTGTTAGGAGTGACGCCCTGGACGCCCACGCCGTCGAGGCTTATGTTGGCGTACTTGATGGTCTTCGAGCCGCCATCCTGCGCTCCGATCTCATCGGCCAACGTAGCCGCCTCGCGCAACGCCGCAAGATCGTCGAGCGTGAGGTCTGGGTTCTTGCGAAAGGCCTCAATGAATTTCTGAAAGTCGCCGAAGCTGCCGAGGCTCGCCTTCTGGACCGTAAAGACGCCCGATCCCAGCGTAGCGATTTTCTCTTTGATGTAAACGTTCGCGCCTTCGATGACGGTTGCTACCGCCGTGACCACGGTGACGCCGATGATGACACCGAGCAGCGTTAGAAAAGACCGCAGCTTGTGGGCCATTATTGAAGAAAGGGCAATCTTGGCGGCTTCGATAAACTTGTTCATGGCCAGAGTGGTCGTCAGATCACGCGGCATTATAGCAACCGGGAGGGAACTAACCTAACGGTGGCGACAGAAAATGCAATCGGCGAGAGACCCGTTCAAGGTCTTACTCGCCGACGAAGTAAAGGAAAGGTTTGTCTTCTCGTCTAACGGCGCTCGTCGAGGTTGATCCGTCCGTCGAGTATGTGAAGCACTCGATGAGCGTGCTCGGCGATGTCGTGTTCGTGAGTCACCAGGATGATAGTGTTGCCCTGGTCGTGAAGCTCGTCGAAGAATCGCATGATTTCGTGCGAAGTCTGTGAATCCAGATTTCCGGTAGGTTCATCAGCAAGGATGATCGACGGGTTATTGACGAGCGCTCTGGCAATCGCCACACGTTGTCGCTGGCCACCCGAAAGCTCATTGGGCTTGTGCGTCATTCGGTCAGCGAGATCAACTCGTTCGAGCGCCATCTTTGCCATCTCTATACGCTGGCCGCGCGGCGTCCCGTTATAGATTAACGGAAGCTCGACGTTGTGAAGCGCGGTCGCGCGCGGCAGCAGGTTGAACGTCTGGAAAACGAAACCGATCTCTTTGTTCCTGATGTAGGCGAGCTCGTCATCGTCCATCTCCGAAACAAGTTTGCCGTTGAGCAGATATTGTCCGGACGAGGGTGTGTCGAGACATCCGATCAGGTTCATCAGGGTCGACTTGCCTGAACCCGACGGCCCCATGATCGCGAGGTATTCTCCGCGCTGAACGTCGAATGAAACGCCCCGCAACGCGTGCACTTCCTCGGCGCCCATTTGGTATGTCTTCCACAGATCTTCGGTTCGAATCACCGAGTCGCCGTCCGGGACGACGCCCAGATAGGCCAATTCCTTGTCGAGCACAGCTTCTTCGACCATCATATCTTTTCCCCGATTTGTCTCCGAATGGTCACCCATCCGTCTTGCTAGCTCTTGGTTTCAACCTTGGGTGGCGCCGCCTCCCGCTTAACCTGATCGCCGTCCTTGAGGGTGCGGAGGGTCTTGTATGGTCCGATGATTATTTCGTCCCCGTCGTTGAGCCCGCTCTTGACTTCAATTTCCTGATCGCCTTTGATGCCGGTCGTGATCGGCGTGAAATGCCCGCGGCCGTCCTTGCTGAAGAGGAATACGCCTTCCACTTCCTTCTTCTTTGGGGCACCCGAACCGGGCTGCTCCACCGGCTGATCCTTCGCTTCGCGCGGCACGATCGCCTGAAGCGGCACCGTCATCACCTGATCCATTGTAGCGGTCGTAATCACAGCCGTCGAAGACATTCCCGGTCTCAGTTTGTCGCGAACCTGTTGCACGGGATTCAGCTTGATCTTTACCAGAAAGTCTTTGGCTTCCTGAGTATTCGCCGACTGCGCGATGGTCTGACCGGATCGAGTGATTGCCGAAGCACCTTTCTCGATGACCTCGCCCTCGATTTCAACCTCACCCAGCGCATCGACCTTGACCTTTGCCTTCTGTCCTACCTGCACGTCGGCAATGTCGGTTTCGTCGACTTTGATCTCCGCATTGATCTGCGACATATCGGCGACCGTCATCAACGGCGTAGTCGAGAAGCTCGCTAGAGCGTACTCACCCACCCGCACGGGAAGACTTGAAACCACACCGTCAATTGGCGAGAACCTCGTTGTCTTCTTGAGCTGATCTGCCTGTCGCGAAAGATCGGCCTGCCCCTGCTTGACTCGTTCGTTGGACGATTGAAGGGCCGCGCGCGATCGTTCAACACCTAGCTCAGCGTCCTTTACAAGCACCTTGAGCTGATTGATTCGCGACTGTTGTGAGGCGACGACGGCTTTTGCCTGGTCGTACCGTGATTTTGCGGAATCGAATTGTGATTTCGTTGCGACACCGTTCTCAACGAGTTGCTGATATCGATTGTATTCGCTTTCGGAGAACAACAGGTCCGCCTTCGTTCGTTCGAGGTCGGACTCGGCGCCGGCGAGATTAGCGCGGGCTTGATTGACGTTGTTCTCTGCTTGCTGAAGGGCCACTTGCTGGTTCGCAACGTCCGACTGCGACACACGCACGGACGCTTCACCCGCGGATACCGCAAAGGTAGACTGAGTCGGATCCACCCGAACCAGCTCCTGACCTTTCTTAACCACGTCGCCTTCACTGACGAAGATCTGTTCAACGCGTCCCGGTACTTCCGCGGTCAGGTTGTAAAACTTTACCGGCCGAATTTCACCGGAGGCGGTGACTTTGGATTCAAGCCGTGCGCGGCGTTCAACCTTGCCAACCTGAACCGGCTCACCTTCCTTTTTCTGTACAGCCTTTGACAGGATAACAATGGTTATCAGCCCGAGCACCACCGCCCCGATTATGATGGTTTTCTTCTTGCGAAATGCCTTTAATTGCATGGAAGGGATTGTCCTCCGGGAATATTATCCAAACTCGCAACCGCTTTCGTATTACGCCCTTGCGCCGTCGAAGTTCAAAAAATTAGATGCCTTACTCAGACGATTGCCTGCTGTCGTCTGTCCCTTTTTTTCGTGATTCAAGCCGCTTTGCATCGACATCACCTTGCTTCACATCACTCAAACGAGTGTTGAATAAGTTCATTAACATTCGGGGGAACCAATTTGATGATAACGGTCGAAATCCGGTGATGTCAAAATATTGTTTCCCGTTCATTCTTCAGCCTGAACTGCAATTACGAAGGGGACCGGTTGTCGAACGCACAATCCGGCCTGTAATCTGTTGCTTCGCCGAGGAGACCAAAGTTGAGCAACCCGCGAAACACGCCGCTTGTGCTGATTGTTCTGGATGGATTCGGTTATTCGCCGCAATCTCAGGGAAATGCGATAGCCCTGGCTCGTACCCCAAACTTTGACCACTGGTACGCGCGGTATCCAAACACGTTGATCGAAGCGTCCGGAAAGTATGTCGGTCTCGCCGCGGGGCAGATGGGAAACAGCGAGGTCGGCCACCTGAACATCGGCGCTGGCCGCGTGGTTCGAATGGACACTTCGCGCATCGATCATGCGATCGACACCGGCGAGTTCTTCAACAATCCCGCGCTTGTCCAGGCGATCGAGCACGCCAATACCCGCAAGTCTGCTCTGCACTTGATGGGACTCGTATCTCACGGCGGGGTTCATTCGTCCCAGGAGCACTTGTACGCGCTGCTGCGCCTGGCCAGGTCGCGCACCGCCGCGAGGGTGTTCGTGCATTGTTTTCTGGATGGACGCGATACCGCGCCCGATTCGGGAGCAGGATACGTTGCCGAGCTGATCGACAGAATGAAGGAATATGGCGTAGGGCGCATAGCATCCGTAGTCGGGCGATACTATGCGATGGACCGCGATAAGCGCTGGGACCGAACCGAGCAGGCGTACCGATTGATGCGCTACGGCGACGGCCGCGCGGCGTTCGATCCCATTGCGGCAATTCGCCAGTCCTACAACGAAGGCGTCACCGACGAGTTCGTCAAGCCGATCTCAATTGTTGACGATCACGGCAACCCGGCGGCGACGATCGAAGATGGCGACAGCATGATCTTCTTCAACTTTCGAGCGGACCGCGCGCGCCAGATTACGCGCGCGTTCACCGAGGATGATTTCGCTTTCTTTGATCGAGGCGCGAAGCCAGAGATTCGTTTCACCTGCATGACGCACTATGACCGGCAATTCCTGTTGCCCGTTGCGTTTGGTCCCGACCATCACGACCGCATACTCGCCGATGTGCTTGCCGAAGCAGGGCTCAGCAATTTGCGAATAGCTGAAACAGAGAAGTACGCCCACGTTACTTTCTTTTTCAACGGCGGAGTGGAGCCGGTGTTCGGCGGGGAAGAGCGAATACTGATTCCTTCACCGAAGGTTGCGACCTACGATTTGCAACCGGAGATGAGCGCGTACGAAATATCGGATGAGGTGACTAAACAAATTGGGAGGGGCAGCTTCGATGTCGTGATAATGAACTACGCGAACGCGGATATGGTGGGTCACAGCGGAAATCTCGACGCGACGATCAAGGCAATTGAGGTGATCGATGAATGTCTCGGCCGAGTCGTGGACGCGACGCTGGCAAGGAACGGAACCGTCATCATCACCGCGGATCATGGAAACGCCGAGCAGATGATCGATCCGGTGACCGGGCAGATTTTCACCGCGCACACGACGAACCCTGTGCCGGTTATTCTGATCGGCGATCGACGGTGCGAACTTCGCGAGGGCGGCTCGCTGAGAGACATTGCGCCGACGATGCTGGGGATACTGGGGCTTGAAAAACCTGCGCAAATGACGGGAGTTGATTTGAGGATGGAAGATCGAGGATCGAGAGTCGAGGATAACGAAGCATGAAGGTCGGATTAGTTGGGTTTGCCGGGTCGGGAAAGACGACCATATTCAATACGCTTACCGGGCTCGCCGCTGAAGTCGGCGGGTACGGCGCGCGTGAGAAAGCAAACATCGGCGTCATCAAAGTGCCCGATGATCGCGTTGACCGGCTTGGCGAGCTGTTCAATCCGAAAAAGAGGACTTACGCCGAGATCAGTTTCGTGGATGTCGCCGGCCCTCAATCCGAAGACGCCGATCGCGCTCATTCGGGTCTCGATCCAAAACTCGTTCAGCATATGCGCGAAGTCGATGCGCTCGTCCACGTAGTCCGCGCGTTCGATAATCCTATGCTGTCGCAAGCCGCCGAGCCGCCGCGCGATATCCGAGCATTCGATGACGAGTTGATCCTTACAGATCTTGTTCAAATCGAGAATAGAATCACCCGCTTGAAGAAGGAAAAGGACTCGGCGCGCGAGAATGATCTGATGCTCCGGCTCAAGTCGGAATTGGAAAACGAGCACCCGCTTCGCGACGTTGAATTGACCCACGAGGATCTGGCCTTGATTGCGGGGTTTCGCTTTCTGAGTCTCAAGCCGCTGCTGTTGCTCATCAATCAGCCCGAAGACAACGCCGCCGCCGGTGTAAGCGATGAAGTTCGCGAACTCGCGACAATGAAAAAGCTCAGCGCGATTGCAATGTCTGGAAAGGTGGAAATGGACATTGCGCAGCTTGCGCCTGATGAACAGCGCGAGTTCCTTCAGGATCTCGGGCTTACCGAGCCCGCGCGGGATCGATTCATTCGGGCGGCATATTCGCTGCTCGACTTGATAAGTTTTTTGACGGCTGGCGAAGACGAATGTCGCGCGTGGTCGATCAAGCGTGGCACGACGGCTCACAAAGCTGCGGGGGTCATTCACTCGGACATCGAACGCGGATTCATAAGAGCCGAAGTTACTCGCTTCGAGGATCTGATTGCGCTAGGCAGCGAAGCGCGTTGCCGCGAGCAGGGCAAACTCAAATTGGAAGGCAAAGAATACGTCGTGCAGGACGGCGACGTCGTTCATTTCAGATTCAATGTCTAATAGAAGTCCGTGGTCCGTAGTCCGTAGTCAGTTGCTGAAAGACGGAAATCATCCGTCGACTGAAGCAGGCGCAGGCCACGCCGACAATCGGTCAAATGAAGACGAGCTACGGACTGGGGACCACGGACTGCTGACTAATTTGCGGGTCGTCTTGTTTGACATCGACGGGACGCTGATCACGACAGTTCGCCGCCGCGAGTATCGAAGTCTGATTCATTCGATGCTTCTCGACATCTTCGGCACCTGCGGCCGAATCAACGAAGTCGATTTTTCAGGCAAGACCGATCTTGCAATCTATCGCGAGGCGCTCGAGTGCGAGGGCGTGACTCCGGCCGGGATACGCGAACGGCTTCCGATGATTGAAGAAACTACTGTCGGCATACTCAATCAGCTTGCCGCGACCGGCGATGTGTTTCGACTCTGTCCGGGAGTGCGCGAGTTGCTGGATGCGCTTTGCGCGGATTCAAGATTTGTACCAAGCTTGCTGACCGGTAACGTTGAGAAACTCGCCGAAGCAAAGCTGCGGGTTGCGGGAATCTGGCACTACTTTACCAATCGCGGAGCCTTCGGCAGCGACGACGAAGAACGCGATCACCTGCCCGCAATCGCGGCCGAGCGAATCAACTCTCATCTGGGCTTCGCGCTTTCGCCGGCGCAATTCATCATCGTAGGGGATACGCCTCGCGACATCTCCTGCGCGCGGCACTTTGGCGCTCGAGTGCTTGCGGTGGCTTCGGGGACGCACACCGTCGAGCATTTGAAACTGCATTCGCCGCATGCCGTGCTCCAGGACCTGAGTGACACCGAGTTTGTTCTAAACTTAATTGCGAGCATCTGAGTTAACCTGTGCTATCATTCGCGCGTCCAACCAGTCCAGTAAACGGAGGCGCTAATGACCCAGAGAAGCTCCGTGATATTCGCTCTATTTTGTTTGTTCTCCTGTCCTCCAGTTCTGAGTGCCCAGCAGACGAAGCCCGCTGAACAAAGTACGCCTCAGAAAAACGCGCCTAAAGAGCAGGCCAAACCGGCTAAGGAAGAAGACGTAGTTCGCATATCGGTAACGCTCGTTCAAGTAGACGCCGTCGTCACCGACAAGCAAGGCAAGCCGGTGACCGATCTGAAGTCCTCGGACTTCGAGATATACGAAGACGGACGAAAGCAGCACATAACCAACTTCACTTTTGTAGGTATTCAGCCTGAGTCAGTGCCCGCGGTGATCACGCCCGCCAAACCGGATCCTACGTCGAAAGCGACGTTGCCGCCCGGTCCGCCCGTGAGGCTGCTTCCCGATCAAGTCCGGCGCACAATCGCGCTGGTCGTTGATGACCTCGGCCTATCGTTTGAAAGTACGGGCGCCGTCCGTGATGCACTAAAGAAATTCGTCGATCAGCAGATGCAACCGGGTGATCTGGTAGCCATCATTCGCACCGGCGCGGGTATGGGCGCGCTTCAGCAATTTACCGCGGACAAGCGACAGCTCTACGCGGCAATCGAGCGGGTGCGATGGAACATGAATGGACGCTCGGGAGTCGGCGCGTTCGCGCCGATTGACAGCAACGCTTCCGGCCCGCGCAGCAATCGCGACGCAAACTCACGAATCTCTCAGAATCGGGATGAGAGCGCCCGAGATGCTGTAGATGAGCTGCGCACGGAGATATACGCGGTTGGAACACTTGGCGCCCTTAACTTCGTCGTACGCGGTTTGCGAGAGTTGCCCGGCCGAAAGTCGGTAATTCTGCTTTCGGATGGGTTCAGGCTATACAATCGCGATCAGGACAGCCAGCGTGTTCTGGATTCGCTCCGCCGGCTGACTGATCTTGCGAATCGCGCTTCGGTGGTGATCTACACTATCGATGCTCGCGGACTTCAGACTCTCACGTTGACTGCCGCGGATAATGTAAGCGACCAAACTCCGCAACAGATCGAGGAGGCCCTCGATGCGCGACGGCAGGAGATGTTCGACACGCAGCAAGGCTTGCAGTATCTGGCGCAAGAGACCGGCGGATTCGGTATTCGAAACAGCAACGATCTCGGACGCGGCATCAAGCGGGTGCTCGACGATCAGCGAGGGTACTACCTGCTCGGATATGTCCCGGACTACTCGACATTCAAGCTCGATCGCGGACAGCGAAAGTTTCACAAGATCTCGGTAAAGGTTAAAACCGCCGGCCTGAACGTTAGATCGCGCAAGGGGTTCTATGGCATTCCGGAAGAGGTTGCTCGTCCCGCCAGGCGAACGCCCGCGCAGCAGGTCATCAGCGCATTGATGTCGCCGTTCACATCGGGCGACGTCCATCTTAAGCTCACCTCTCTGTTCGGTCACGATCCGAAAGCCGGCTCCATCGTCCGCTCTCTGTTACACATCGATCCGCGGGATTTGAGTTTCACCGTGAAACCTGATGGTTCGCACGAAGCGGTGATCGATCTGGTGGCTGTGACGTTTGCGGATAACGGCCGGATCGTCCAACAAGAAGGCCGCACATATACGTTGAAGGTCGACCAGCGTCATTTCGCCGAGTTGATGCAGCGCGGATTCCTGTACACCGTAAATGTTCCGGTCAAGAAGGCGGGCGCCTATCAATTGAGAGTCGCCGTGCGAGACGCGGAGTCCGAACGTGTCGGTTCCGCGAATCAGTTCATCGAAGTGCCCGACATTGGAAAGAAGCGGCTGACGCTATCGGGCCTGGTCATTTCTGGCGCCGATCCCGCGAAACGCAAGACGGCTCAGCAGGCGGCCGCGCAAGCGGCCAGCCAACCGAGCAGCGACAAGGAAGGCGCGGCCGAAGATGCGGATCCGCTCTCCGGACCCTCGATGCGAATCGTCAGGCGCGGGATGGAACTCGATTATGCGTTCGTGATTTACAACGCACAGCCCGAGCCGAAGACAAATCAAGTTCAGCTTGAATATCAGGTGCTGTTGCTCAAAGACGGACGGCAGGTATTTGCTGGAAGAGCCGCGCCCATCACTGTCGGTCAATTGGCCGATCTGAACCACATACCGGCGTCGGGCGGATTGGTTCTTGGAACAGACCTTCAGCCCGGTGAGTACATGCTGCAAGTCGTCGTCACCGACAAGCTCGCGAAAAAAGAGAAGTACCGCGTGGCGACGCAATGGATGGATTTCGAGTTAGTGAAGTGATGCGTTGAGTCTGGACGGCAGAGCGTTCTGCTTCATGCCGGTGCGCGTGAGAGCAATGCGATTCGGCGCCTGCGCTCAAAACAGCCGAGCGTTGAACAGACTTACCCGCCTTCGATCTCAATTTCGAATCTCAATCTCAACTCTGATAATCAACACACAGACGCGGTTTATCTCTAAACTATGCGATTTATCAAAGCTCACGCTGGCACATCGTTCGCTCTGCTTAAGATGCTTATGCAGCAAGCGCCTAACACAACGATGCGAACATCGGTCGAAGAGCTTCGCGGAACCAGAACGCGGCGTCACGCCCAGATGCTGGTGCTGATGCGCGGAATTGCGCGGCGTTACAAGAACCTTGTGAGTAAGATCAGCCGAGCTGAAATGAATGCTACTTTCATCGAGTATGAAATGTTTCAGCTTCTGAAACTGATGGAGGACGCGGTTCACCAGAGCGCGGGCGAGTTTGGCGGGAGTGCGGCCGAGAGTTCCGGTCAGGATGCGCCGGCTAAGATGACAAAGTCGCTGCGCTATCTGGCCGATGCGGGAGCCTCGTTGCTCGAGATCAAAACGCGGCCGGACGGCATGGCCGAGGTGAGAATCGACGGGGGCAAAAGCTTTACGCTCCCTCCGACGCTGGCCGACTTGATCACGGCTCTATCCATAGACAACGGCCAGTGCGAAGACGCGTTCGTTGGATGGAAGACGATCAGGGAAGTTGCGGATTACCTCAGCAGGCAATCCAACAAGCCGGTTACCAAGCGCGCAATCACTCAGAACATCTACCGGCTGCGGCGCGAGCTCTTCGATCGCGGAGGAGTGAATCCATACCTGATTCAAACTAACCGGCGCCGCGGGATCAGATTCGCGTTGCGCAGAAAAACTATTCCGTGATTGAGGTGGGTAAGGGATGGCTCATTTGTGGGTTCGAGATGAAACCGAAAGTTGGGCGGTCCTCCCGCTCGAGCACGATGCGTTCTCGCTACACGGGGAATCGCCGCAGCCGATCGCTCGTCGACTCGGTGAGGGGGAGGGGCTCTCAGAAGTGTTGTTGATTCGCACCGACTCCGGGCAAGCCCATTCGTGGGTATTGATAGCAAACGCGACAGCCGGAGTCAGCGTTAACGGAATCCCACTCGTCGCGGGAATCCGTGTCGTCTCTGACCGTGATCAGATTCGCATGCAGGGCGCGCGTGAATTCTACTTTTCGACAGAAACTCTTGCCCGCATCGACGAGTTTTCCGGCGGCGAGCAGGCGATATTTTGTCCGCGGTGCAAGCAGGAGATCGAGAGCGGCACGAGCGCGGTCAAGTGCCCCGCCTGCGGCGTCTGGCATCACGAAACGGGCGAGTTGAACTGCTGGACGTATGCCGAGGTCTGCGCCTTGTGCGCGCAACCAACGGATTTGAGCTCAGGGTTTCGCTGGACCCCTGAGGAAGAAGACTAACGTGGCGCACCAAACTTCTATCACTTCGCCTAAGAAGATTGTTGTGGTTGGCGCCGGTGGCAACATTGGTTCGCACCTGGTTCCGCATCTGGCAAGGATGCCGAATGTCAGCCGCGTTACCCTGATCGATCGTGATGTTTACGAAGCGAAGAACCTTTCGTCGCAGGACATCTCACCGAGTGATGTTGGAAAGCGCAAGGTGGGAGTCCAGGCCAGGCGCCTGCGACGCATCAATCACGAACTCAAAGTGGAGACAATCTTCGACGCCGTCGAGCGAGTTGCGCTGGGCAGGCTTCGAGGTGATGTAATTCTTGCGTGTCTCGACTCGCGGATCGCGCGTCAGCACGTAAGCCAGTTCGCGTGGCGGCTCGGAGTCCCTTTGATCGATGCGGGCGTAGAGCCCACGGGCTTGCTCGCGCGGGTTAACGTGTATGTACCAGGTTTGGAGAGTCCCTGTCTGGAGTGCGCGTGGGATGATCGCGATTATGAGGCGCTGGAACAGACCTATCCGTGTGCTGGCTTTGTTTCGAGCATAGCTGCGACAAATGCGCCGTCGAGTCTTGGCGCTTTGGCGGCGTCGCTTCAGGCAATCGAGTGTCAAAGAATATTAGGCGGACAATTCGAGCGCGCAGCGATCGGCAGACAGGTGTTAGTAGACGCTTCGCATCACAAGCACTACGTCACAGGTTTCAGAAGAAATGCCACCTGCCGATTCACCGGTCACGATATCTGGCGAATTGAGAAACTCAATTCCACACCGCGCGAGCTGGCGGTTGCTGAGGCGTTTCGACAGGCGCGCTGGCAATCAAACAGCACTCCCGAGATTCGAGTCGAGGGCAAGCCTTTCGCGAAGCGGCTGACCTGCCCGGCGTGTGGCTTTAAGCGTTCTTTGTTGAGGCTCGAGTGCTCACTCAGCGAGAAGGAGCGTGCGTGCGAACAATGCGGATCTCGCATGATCGCGGCGGGAATCGACCTTGCCGAGGGGCTCACTCTGGCAGATGTCGCGGAAGGATCGAGTTTGCATTCCTCACTTCGGAGATTGGGATTCCGGCCCGCCGAGGTGTTCAGTGTTCGCGCCGGCGACACCGAAACTCACTATGAGCTGGCCGAGGTCTAGCGGCCTCCTCATGGCCCGGCTCCGATTGAATTTCCTGTGCTATAATCGCGCGGTTGTTAGGGGGTATCCCCTTCGCACTGATCAAAGGTGATTACGCCTCAAGGTGATCAGGATTGACGTGATTTCTCTCTCGCCAGGCCCAAGCCCGGCCGGTCACGCCGTCGGATCATCTCAGCGTTTAAGGAATACGCTTTTCGGCAAACGGTTCAAGCTTTGCGCGGCAGGTTAACCAAATCTACCGCTTGAACACTTGTTGATGTTATGAACGTGGGCGCGCAATCTCACCGAAGCACGCTCGAAGACTGGCTGCGATTCGCTCGCAGTGAAAGTCACATTCTGCTCGACCGGCCAGGATTACTATTTCAACAAGCTGCTAATCAGCCTGACTCGACGGCGCCCGCTGGAATGGCAAAGCGGCTGTTTGAATCGTGTCCAGACCGTCGCCTGTGGCTGCGCCTTGTAAACAAGCCGCAATCGAGAGATCCATGTTTGTTGACACTAACGGGCAATCTGGACGGCGTGAAATCCTGCGCGATCTCGCCCGATGGCAGGCGCGTAGTCTCGGCGTTTGAGGACGCGTCGCTCAAAGTATGGGACATTGAAACCGGTTTCCGGGAAGCCACGCTTGCCGGCCACGATAAGGCGGTTGCCGCTTGCATGTTTTCGCCGGACGGCGCGTGCATTGTGTCCGCTTCTTACGACGAAACTCTCAAGGTCTGGGATACCAGAAGCTTCAACGCGATAGCAACACTGCGAGGCAATTCGGAAACGGTCCTGGCTTGTGCATATTCTCCCGATGGACGATGGATTGTGTCGGGAGACACCAGGTCGCAAACATTGTGGGATGCGGCGACTGGTCATCTGGTCGCGTCGGTCCCTCACAAGTTTCCGGTGCACTATTGCTCCTTTTCACCGGACAGCCGCAATGTTGTTTCAGCGTCGGGCGAGAGAGTGCTGGTTTGGAATATTGAGAGCCGGCAGAAAGTCTTGCGGCTCATGTATTCCGAGCGAATAAACTCATGTGAGTACTCCCCAGACGGACGACGAATAGTGGTAGCTTCAGGCAAGACCGCAATTGTATGCGTTGCTGAAAGCGGGAAGGAATTACTGTCGTTGACAGGGCATGCCGGGGACGTGAATCATTGTAGATACTCACCCGATGGCGGTTATATCGCCTCTTCTTCTTCGGACAGGACAATCAAACTGTGGCAAGCCGCAAAAGGGAAGCTGGTCTCTACTCTGAGCGGGCATACGTCTGCAGTGCGAGACTGCGGCTTCTCGCTTGACGGGCGTCTTATGGCATCCGTTTCCGCGGACTCCCGAGGAGATCGCGGGGAAATAAAGATCTGGCACGTTGAAGAGTCCATCACTGCCAGGCTCCCGGTCAAGCATTCAAGTGAAGTGACGATTTGCGCGCTGTCACCGGATGCGCGCGCGGTTGCCTCAGTGTCTGGCAAAAGCTCAAACGAAAACGAAATCAAGGTTTGGTCCGCGGAAACCGGCGTCGCTGTTGCGGAGCTTTCCGGCCATTCGAGCGAGATAAAAACCTGTGAATATCTTCCAAACAGCAGAACGATTGTGACCGGGTCCGCTGATGGCGCCCTCAGGCTGTGGGATGCGCACGTGCCGGAGCGGACCACCCGATCTCGCTTGCGCAAGTGGCTGACAAGCACTGCTCGGAAGAAACCGGCGTCGACGCTGGATGGTCACCACGAAGACGTTTGGGCGTGCTCGTGCTCAGTCGACGGTAAGAGAATTGTGTCGGGGTCGAGGGACTACACCTTGAGACTCTGGGATGCAAGCAATGGCTACCCGCTTGGGATTCTTGGTGCGCATTCAGCGGCCATTTACGATTGCGCCTTTTCGCCTGACGGGCGGCTAATAGTATCTGGAGCGTATGACGGAACGCTCAGAATTTGGGACGCGGAAACGCGGGAGCTCCTGGTTACAGAGGAAGAGGAAGGTTTTTCGAAATCCTCCCGGTCGATCAACACCTGCGCGTTTTCGAGGGATGGTAGATGCGTCGTATCCGGCGCCTCGAACGGAATGATCCGCGTCTGGCAAATAGGGAAGCGCTGGGCTGTCAGACATCTGGAAGGCCACGCGGATCGAGTTGTTCACTGCGAGTTCTCTCCGGACGGACGCTTCATACTCTCTCGGTCATTGGATGGAACCTTGAAGGTGTGGAAAGTCACCAACGCCGATTGCGTAACGCTGAGGGGTGGAACTTCTCCAGGGAGCTGCGGCTTCTCAATCGATGGTCGATGGGTCGTTTCGGGAGGGGAGGACAACATAATCAGGTTATGGGATCCGGCTACGGGCAATCAGTCGGCGTGCTTCATTGCCCGGGGCGATGTTCATTGCACATCGCCGGCCGGCGCAGCCGACACAATTGCGTGCGGCGACGCGCTGGGCACGGTCTACATACTCAGGGTGATGTCTGGTGGCATGGGAGCGCCGGTCGTCACGGCCGCATATTCTTATGGATTTACCGAGCGCAAATGGGACGATCGCCCCACGGCATTGTGCGGTTGGTGCGGGAAACGGTTTGTGACTTCGCCCGAGATTCTTGAGACGATTCGTAACATCATGAATGTCAGGTATCCTCAGGCTGCCGAATCGCCGACGCTCCTTCTACCTGACGAAGCCTGGGATGATCCCGGTCTGGATTCGAAGTGTCCGCGATGCCGCGGAAAATTAAGATTCAATCCATTTCTCGTCGACACCCGAGAATGGTTTTGAATTATCCATCATCCGAATTCGGTTTTCGCTCGCTCTCTCAACAGTGAACTCCGGCGTGCGGCCGAAGTTCGGAGGCGCCAGTGATTAGGAACGACATGATGTCTTGCTCGAGTCAGCCCATGCCGGAAGCGTTGCATGTGACCTCCTGGCGCCCGAAGCCGCGATCGTTTTTCGCCCGGAAACAAAACGCCAATCCTGCGATCGGCTGCTTGCTATGTCGCGAGTGGTCGGAGTTGTCGGCGCCAGGGCTGGGCACGGAGATCGAATGCGCCAGTTGCGGCTCGCGGCTACGAGTGAATCCGTTCACGATAGATGCCGATTGGCGACCGGTTGCAAAAGCATGGCGCGGACAAGCATAGCTGGATGTCGCTTTTCTGTTGGGACCTGTGCATAGGCACGTCGGGTCGATTGAAGGAGACGAGATGGCCCAAACTACTAGAACCTTTCGAATATTTGTCAGCTCAACTTTCAGCGATCTGAAGGAAGAGCGCAATGCGCTTCAGAAGTATGTGTTCCCGCGCCTGCGCGAGCTTTGCACTCAGCACGGTTGCCGATTTCAGGCAATCGATCTGAGATGGGGAGTTCGCGAAGAGGCCGGGCTCGACCAGCAGACTATGAAGATATGTCTCGACGAAGTTGGCCGCTCGCAACGAGCTTCGCCAAAGCCGAACTTCATAGTGCTGCTCGGGGATCGCTACGGATGGCGCCCGCTGCCTGCTGAGATTCCTAAACGCGAGTTCGACCATATTCACCAACACACTTCGGATCAACGTGGTCGTGAGTTGCTGGAAACCTGGTACAAGCGCGACGACAACGCTTGTCATAAGCGCACCGAGCGTTCAGAAGCGGAGCCCGCATATTGTCTGCAGCCGCGCAGACAGGATGATCGCTTCGCCGACTTTCAGATTTGGGAAAGCGAAGTCGAGCGGCCGCTGCGTCTGGTTCTGCTCCGCGCGATAGACGGCCTGGGTCTGACCGAAGACGAACGCCGCAAATACGAAGCATCAGCCACAGAGCAGGAGATCGCGGCGGGCGCGTTGAAAGTTCCGGATGCCGGCGATCACGTATTCTGTTTCTTTCGAGAGATCGAGGGCCTTCCCGCCGATGACAGCGCAAGGGACTTCATCGATCTCGAGCCGACGGGTGTTCTGGACACCGCGGCAAACGCGAAGCTCCGTGACCTTAAGACACAGCTCGAAGCTCGACTGGCTGGGAACATTATTCACTATCAACCGAACTGGACCGGCGACGCGGCTTCGCTTTATCACATCGGCAACTTGCCCGACAACGTGGAAGCGTGTCGCGCGTTGATCTCGGATGCAAACGCGCCAGCAACACTATGCGTTGACGTGTGGAAGCGGCTCGCTTCAGTCATCGAAGCCGAGATCGAACGAATCGAAAAAATCGATTTGCTCGAAAAGGAAAGCTCGGACCATCGTGCGTTTGCCGAAGACCGCGCGCGTCTATTTGTTGGCCGAAACGCGATCCTCGACACGATCGGCGGTTATCTTTCCGGGGCGGAGCCTCGTCCGCTCGCGGTGTGGGGCGAGTCGGGTTCCGGCAAGTCCGCGCTGATGGCAAAGGCGATTGCGAATTTCGAATCGCAAACCGGGAACCGTGAGATTGTCTGCAGATTTATTGGCGCGACTCCCGGTTCTTCCGATGGCCGCGCACTGCTGGAGAGTCTTTGTCGTCAGATCACCCGCTTCTACGCAGGTGATGAGTCGGCGATTCCGACTGACTATCGGGAACTGGTGAAGGAATTTGGCGAGCGATTGAAGATGGCGGGCGCACAGAAGCCGTTGATTATCTTTCTTGACGCGCTGGATCAACTCTCGGATGCGGATCACGCGCGCAACTTGATCTGGCTTCCGAGCGAGCTTCCCGAGCACGTGAGGTTGGTTGTTTCGACAGCAAGCGGAGAACCCGGCACACCTCCATACGAATGCAAGACCGCGCTCGAGAGAAAACTTCCGTCGGGATTGGTAAAGCTCGATCCGATGCCAAAGGAGGAGGCAGGCCAGTTGTTGGAAGCGTGGCTCTCGGAGGCGGGAAGAAATCTTCAACCGGCGCAAAAGGAAGAGGTGCTTGGCAAGTTCGCGCTGTCGGCAGCGGCCGCTCGGGAAGACCGTGACGGAAGCGAGAAGGAGCACGGGATGCCGCTGTACTTGAAGCTCGCATTCGAAGAGGCACGGCGTTGGAAATCTTACACGTCGGATTTTGAATTGACGCCCACGATCCCGGGGATCATTCGCCAGTTGTTTCAACGCTTGTCATCGGACACCAATCATGGCGAGATGGTCGTGTCGCGCAGCCTTGGGTATCTCGCGGCGTCAAAGAATGGATTGAGCGAAGACGAAATCCTCGATGTGTTGTCATTGGATGAAGAGGTGCGCGCTGATTTCAAAGCTCGCGCGAAGCACACGCCTCCTGAAGATCGATTGCCGGTGATCGTGTGGTCACGACTGTATTTCGATCTCGAACCTTATCTGACCGAGCGCAGCGCCGACGGAGCTTCGCTATTAGGTTTCTATCACCGGCAGCTTCGTGAGGTCGTAGAGGCTGAGTTTCTGTCTGGCGACTACAAGCCTCTCAGACACGCTCACTTATCGAATTACTTCGCGCGGCAGGATTTGTTCGAGCCGCAGAAGAAGACACCAAACGTGCGCAAACTTTCGGAGCTTCCGTATCAACAGACTCACGGTGAGAAATGGGATGACCTTCACGCGACTCTTACTGATTTTGAGTTTTTGGAAGCCAAGCTTACTCACGTTGCGGTCATCACGTCGGGTAAGGGTGACGACACGAAAACGATTTACAGTGGAGTATATGAGCTCCAGGAAGACTATCGACGCGCGCTCGAGAAGTTTCCTGATTGAGACGGCCGCCTGAGCAGATGACACAATGTCCGATTCAAATCATCCTGAGCATGCTGAACAAGTCGTAAGTTCAACCTATCCTGCCTGAATCCAAGACGCAGAGCTGCCTGCCGCCTAAGACCATGTGAGTTGCCTCCCGAAGGATGTGTTCTACGCCCGTTGAGTAGCCACCAGCGCAAAGCAATCAACTTGCGAACTCAACCGGTACGATTCACAAACACGGTTCTCTTGCGAATTCGCCGCTCTCGCGACTCTTCACGTGCGGCACATCATTCGCCCTCGTGGATGCTCTGATGATGCAACTCAACGAATTTGATTACGACGTGCGACAGGGATAACCAGAGATCACAGGTGATTGAGAGTGATTGATGTTCATCTTTGCGACGCAAGCGAAATGGATGAGAGCTTTGAGGGCGGGCTTCGCAGATGATTATGCAAGGCGGAGCCTCGTCGCCGGGCGAGCTGTGTTGTGATTAGAAGCAGGGTTTTCGACGGCGGCACAAACCAACGAGGAGATCACGAGGAGATCATATGAAGAGCACCATCATCGGTCGAACGAGTGTGTTAGCGGCAATGTTAATCCTGGCAGTGAGCGCGGCGAACGGCCAAACGAACGAAGAGCGCCTCGACGGGACTAAATTGGAAGCGAGCGCTGTCTTCGGCGCGATGATTGCCGGAAGAGAATTGAACCGCGGCATCAACGCCACCGGCGGGGAAAACCTGATCGCAAGACTCAATCACGGTGGCGTGTTCGGCCTTCGGGCCGGCATTCACAATTCGCTGCTCGGATTGGAAGCGGGCTTCCTTAGCTCTAGCAATGCGGCTTCGGTCAGAAATGAGTTTGGCGTCGCGTTTCCTAATCATGCCGAACGGCCGCTTTTCTACTCCGGTGACGCGCTGCTTTATCCGTTTCGAATCGCGATCAGTGAGGGGCGCGTTCGGCCTTATGTCACCAGCGGATTTGGAGGCGCTTTTGTCTCGGCGGACCTCGACAATATCGACGACAAGGAACGGCATAACCGTCCTATGTGGAACGCCGGCGGAGGAGTCAAACTGATCGTTGGTGAACTGGTTCTGGATTTCAGATTCACGAATCACCGGCTGCTTGGTTCAGGAGCCCGGAACGCTACGAACTTGCGATCGGTGTCCGTTGGAGTGGGGTATCGATTCGGGAAATAGATTTCGCGCAGACACGCAAAAGAACCGCGAAGACGGAGAGGATCACGGGATGCGGGACAAGATCTTTGAATCTTTTCTGAAGCGCCAATACGAAGAAGGGATGGCGCTGGCTGAGTCGAGTGATTTGCTCGAGTTGTATCCGATGAGCGGCGATCCTCCTAATCGCTACATCGCTCAGTTCCGGTGCAAGGGGATGATCCGCGACGCGAACGGCGAGGCGATCGAGGCGGATCATTTCGAAGTCGGCATCTGGTTTCCGTCGGACTATCTGCGGCGAGCGGAGCCGTTTCAGGTGCTGACCTGGCTTGGGCCGTGGGAGGTGTTTCATCCCAACATCAGCGACAAGGCGCCGTTCATTTGCGTGGGCAAGCTCGCGCCGAACACGCCGCTGGTGGACATCCTGTATCAGTGTTTCGAAATCATCACCTACAACAAGGTGACGATGCGCGAAGACGACGCGCTCAACGCCGAAGCGTGCGTGTGGGCTCGTGAGAATCAACACAGATTTCCCATCGATCGGCGTCCGCTGAAGCGACGCGCACTCGATCTCGAGGTCGAACAAGTAGCCGAGGCGGTTTGAGCAGTTATGTACGCAGCTAATCGACAAGAAAAATGGATCGCGATGTCGCTCGAGAAGAGCGAGGCAACCATCACTCAGACGGGTCGCGGACGTTGGGAACTGGCGCTGGTGAACGGCAAATCCGTATCGGCGACCGCAATGCTACTCGATGGGTGGTTGAGTATTGATGCGCCGGTCAGCGATCGAATCGACCACGCGGACCTGTGGAAGCTACTCATGCTAAACGCATCGCTCGTTGGTTTGAGCAAGTTCGTACTGATGCCCGATCACCGATCCGTGCGGCTCCGCTGCGATATATCGCTGGCGGAAGATGATGACGAGTTTGAAGCGGATCTTGTAACCGGCTCGACAACACGAGTTCAAGAGGCGTGCATGGATATGAAGACCGCTCTCGCGCGTTTTCACGACCAAAAGCCCGGTGGAAGTGTGAAGTCGACCCCGGCTTTCGATGATCAGGAAGCCGCGACGCCGGACCATCTTCGCCGAGTCTGTGAAGAGATTGGTTGGAAATTTACTGAGCGCGCGGCGGGCAAGTATGTCGTTGATCTCGAAGCGCCGGGCGAGTTCTTCCAGGCTACGCTTGAGCAGCGAAGCGATGGCGCGCGCGTGTCTGCTGAAGTTGCGCGCTTGAATGCCCCCGCGGAATCGAGCCGGCACGCGCTTGCGATGTTGTTGCTCAGAGTGGGCGCTCTGGTTCGAATGGCGCGGCCCGCAATTGAAGAAGACGAATCGCAAATCGGCGCGAGGTTCGAAGTCGTCTTCCGCGAACTGCCCCGTGCGTTCGAATTGGCGCACGCGCTCTCGTCATTGTCGGTTGCTTGCTCGCTTTGCGGGCGGGAAGCAAAGGCGGTCCAGGATGAAATCATCGCCAAAGAGTATCTGACGATTCGAAGTCATATCTCGCAGGGAGCGGAACCATCGAGGTTGATGGCCGCAGCGGATTAATGAACGGAGGTTAAGGACAATGGAAACACAAGGACAGTTGGGTATCGGGTTGCAGGTGAGCGACGTTTCGGGGCAGAAGCTCCACAACGTCAGCAACGTTCCGCCCGATGCAACGGTCGGTGAGTTGATACAGGGAATGCTCGGGCAGATGAATCTTCCGCAGAACGATGTCAGCGGGCGGCCGCTGACCTATCACGCTAGGCTCGAGCGCGAGGGCCGTCACCTTCATGCTTCCGAGCGCGTCGGGGACGCGGTTCAAAACGGCGACAAGGTCGTTCTGCAACCGAACATCGATGCGGGAAGATAGTCATTGGTCGTTGTCCCTGGCTCTCTCTTTGTACCTGGGCGCTAAGAGCCGTCACAAGGAGCAGGAATAGGGACCAAGAACAAAGGACGAATGTCAAAGGACAAAGGACGACTTTATGTCGGCTAACGGGTATCAGTACGTCATAGAGCTGTTTCGCGAGGACGACTCGCCGCTGGGCCAGGCCTCAGTGAACGTTGACTGGGGTCCGGCCGAAGAGTGGGCAAAGTTCCAGGCGATGCGCCGGGGACTTCTTGCTTCGAATGAGCCGGGTCGCGTTTCGTCAATCGAGCCGATCTGGCTTAGCGAAGCCGGCGAGCCTTATCTCGAAGGTTTTCAGGTGAACGTCGCGACCGGCAGCGGCGAAGTAACGACCGAGTTTCCGTCGAGCTATTTCAAAGCGCTGGCGACTCAGGCGTCGGGTCATTTCATCGAGAAAGGGAAGCTCGAAACCGGGCAGAAATTTCGCTACCTTGCGGCCGCGTTTCGTCAGCCTGAAGCGCCGAACGGTTCTCAATTTCAGTTCACGACCGAGGAAGTGGCGTCGTCGATCACGATCAAGGATTCGTCACTTACGGAAGCCGTCGCCGCCGCTGTTCCTCACGGCCCCATCTGCGCGGGCGATGTGCCCGCGTTTGTGCCGCAGCGAGTTCTTGACGAAGCAGCGGCGCTCAGCCGCAACGCCGGGGCTAAAGAAACCGGCGGAATATTGATCGGACATCTGCACCGAGACCGAAGCGTTCCGGAAGTCTTCGTCGAGATAACGGCTCAGATTCACGCGCGGCACACCGAAGCCGATCTGACAAAGCTCACTTTTACCGCCGAGACGTGGACCGAAGTGCAGGCCGCGATCGATCTTCGGCGCAAGGATGAAATCATGCTCGGATGGTGGCACTCACATCCGGTGCGCGAGTGGTGCAAGGAGTGTCCGGTCGAGCGGCAGCAGGTCTGCAAGATGTCCGGTGACTTCTTCAGCGCGCACGATCACGCGTTGCATCGCACGGTGTTCTCGAGCGCTTACAGCATAGCGATTGTGGCGAATGATATTGCGGCCGGCGACGTGACCTTCTCGGCGTTCGGCTGGCGCGGCGGATTACTCGAACCGCGAGGCTTTCATGTCATTGCAACACCGGCGCGCGTCGCTCGACAAAGCGTGCCTGAAGGAAACTGAGATAGAAAGGAACTGAAATGACACGACCTGCTCGACAGGACAGCGACGCCGACATAGCGACTTTGCTTCATGAACTCACGGCGGTCGGAGAAGGAGCCGCGCCGATCGAAGAGAAAGTGCAGCTCGCGCAGCTTATTCGCAGCCAATCGAGAGACTCGGCCAGGCGGGTGGATCACTTTCTCATCGATGAAGCCACTCGAATGCGGCAGGGGCTGACTGAAGCGCTCGATAGCCAGCAAAAGCTTCAGGTGATTCTGGACGACCTGACTTCGCCGCCGTGGCATCCGGCGATTTTCCTTGGGCTCGCGCCGATGGAGACGCGCGAGGCTGCGATGGTGATGTATGGAAACTCGCGCCGCGTGGTTACGATCGGCGAGGACCTTGATCCGTACTCGCTTGCGGTTGGCGACGAAGTTCTGCTGGGCAACGAGCTGAACATGGTAGTGGGCAAGTCGCCTTATGAGTTTTTCCAGAGTGGTGAAACGGCGACGTTCGATCGCTATATGCCGGACCGCCGGCTGGTTATCAAGCACCGCGACGATGAAATCATTGTCGATGCGGCCGACACGCTGACGCGCGGGGAACTCAAGGCAGGAGATCTGGTTCGCTGGGATAAGAACACGCTGATGGCATTCGAGAAGATCGATCGCTCGAAAGGCGGAGAGATGTTTCTTGAAGAAACGCCCAGTGAGACTTTCGAAAACATCGGCGGGCTCGGCCGACAGATCGAAGAGCTGCAGCGTTCGATTCGCTTGCACGTTTATCACGCCCAGACCGCGCGCAAGTATCAACTTCGGCAAAAAGGCTCAGTGTTACTGGTCGGACCTCCGGGCACTGGTAAGACGATGATGGCCCGCGCGCTTGCCAACTGGCTTGGAAGCATTTCCAAATCGGGTCGCGCGCGGTTCATGAACATCAAGCCGGCGAGTCTTCACAGCATGTGGTATTCGCAGAGCGAAGCGAACTATCGAGAAGCGTTTCGAGTTGCGCGCGAGGCCGGGGATCAGGAGCCGGAAGTGCCGGTGGTGATGTTTTTCGACGAAGTGGATTCGCTCGGCGCGTCTCGCGGGCATTCGCTTATGCGTGTGGACGATCGAGTGCTGACCGCATTCATGACCGAGCTGGACGGGCTTGATTCGCGAGGCAACGTCCTGGTTGTCGGCGCGACAAATCGGCGCGACGCGATCGACCCTGCGCTTCTGCGGCCCGGCCGAATGGGAGACCTGGTGCTTGAAGTGCCAAGGCCGAATATGAAAGCGGCGCGCGAGATCTTTCGAAAGCACTTGCAGGAAGGAATCCCGTATGCGCTCGATGGATGCGTTTCAAGCGATCCTCGCCGGGAGATCATCGAATCCGCGGTGTCGCGCGTCTACTCGCCAAACGGCGACAGCGATCTGGTTGCGCTCACGTTTCGCGACGGTAAGCGCCGGGTGATCGCGGCCAGGGAGTTAATCAGCGGTGCGGGCATTGCGAAGATCGCTCTCTCAGCGAAAGAGCGCGCGTGCACGGGCGAGGTCGAAACCGGCGAGGCGGGGATTCGCTTGAAGCACGTGCTGGATGCAATCGCAGAGGAGCTGGAGAGCATGGCGGGCACGTTGACTCCGGCGAATTGCCGGCATCACATCACGGATCTTCCTCAGGATGTGGATGTGGTACGAGTCGAGCCGATCAAGCGCAAGGTCGCTCGAGCGCATGCATATCTGCACGTCGCGTGATGGAGGCGAAGAGCCGCGAGGGTGTAAACAGCATCCTGGTTCGTATGCGGGCGCTCAGAGTACCGGCTTCAGCCGGGTCGTATACTCTCGACGCTCGCGAATTGAAAGCTACCACCCGGCTGACGCCGGTACTCTGAACGCCCGCACTTGAGATTTGAGATTATTTGAGATTTGAAATCGGAGGGCAACAGCGTTCGAAGTTCGAATCGGGAAATGGAATTCAGAGATATCTGGTATTTCAAATTTCAAATTCAAATCTCGGGCTTCTTAGAGATTGCTTGAGATTCGAAATCTGCCGAGAGCCAGACTGCGATTGAAAGTGAAGCGAGAGTGGGGCGCGATTATGAAAGAGAAAGCAACAAAGAAAACTCAGAAGCCCGCGCGAAGCAGGAACGTATTTCCAAAATTGTGCGGCGCGGACATCGAGTTGGGCAATTTCGTCCTGGGCGTGGAAACCAATCGAGGAACGGGATTCGAGGCGTCGCGCTTGCTGCTTCGCGAGATCGCTGGGCTTCCGCGCGCGAACACGTTCCGCGGCGAAGCTTGCAACTGTGCCGCGTGCGCTAAGGAGAGGGAAGCACTCGAGAGCGCCGGTTCTCTTAAAAACAAAAACCGAGGCTCGAAGGGAAATGGCAGTCGTCAGATTACGGTCAACCCGCAGGACTGGGGACGGAAGTATCTTCCCTCGAACGGCGGCTGTGCTTACATCGATCTCGATCATCTTGAGCTTTGCATCCCCGAGGTAATCAGCGCCTGGGATCACGTCGCGTGCTGGCACGCGATGCTGCGTATCGCGCGAACGGCTATGGTGAACGCAAACGAGAAACTTCCGGCTGGCCGGCAGATTCAAGTGCTGGTGAACAACAGCGACGGACGAGGAAATTCTTATGGAAGTCATTTGAATTTCATGATCACTCGCCGCTCATGGGACAACATTTTCCGACGGAAGATTCACTACATGCTCTATCTCGCGGCGTTTCAGGCATCGAGCATTGTGTATACCGGCCAGGGAAAAGTCGGCAGCGAGAACGGCGCGCCCGAGGTCGAGTTTCAATTATCGCAGCGAGCCGACTTCTTTGAGAGGCTCGTTGGAAGCCAGACGACTCACAATCGCGCGATCGTCAACAGCCGCGATGAGGCGCTTTGCGGGCGAAGCAATTCCGAGAGCGATGACGCCCAAGAAATGGCGCGCCTGCACGTGATCTTCTTCGACAACACGCTCAGTCACGTCGCCAGCCTGTTGAAAGTCGGCGTGATGCAGATCGTGCTTTCAATGATCGAAGCCGAAGACGTGAACATCAATCTGCTGCTGGATGATCCCGTCGAAGCGGTGCTCGCGTGGAGTCACGATCCGGCGCTGCAAGCTCGGGCGCCGCTGACTTCGGGGGAAGAGATCACCGCGGTCGAGCTTCAATTCAGATTTCTCGAGGAAGCGAAGCGCTTTTGTGCCGGCGGGGGTTGCGAGGGATCGGTGCCGCGCGCCGCGGAGATACTCGCGCTTTGGGAAGACACACTGCTCAAGCTTCAGGCGGGTGATTTTGAATCGCTCGCGCCCAGGCTCGACTGGGTGCTGAAGTATTCGATTTTGCTGAACGTGCTCGACCAGCGGCCCGACCTCTCCTGGGAGTCACCCGAGATCAAGCATCTCGATCATCTGTACTCGAGTCTTGATCACTCGGAGGGGTTGTATTGGGCTTACGAAAACGAGGGGGTCATTGAGCGGATAGTGGATGAAAGCGCCATTGAACACTTCACGGCGAATCCTCCCGAAGACACGCGGGCGTGGACGCGAGCGATGTTACTGAGGTGGGCCGGCCCGGACGCGGTGGACGATGTTGATTGGGATTCGATTCGTTTCAAAGTTGGATTCGAGCGTTACCGCACGGTATTTCAAAGGGTGGAGATGGCGAATCCGCTGGGCTTGACCAAAGCGAATTCGGAAGCGTGTTTCGAGAATGCCGGGACGCTCGAAGAATTGCTCGACCGCCTGGGGGCGGCGGACGATGAGAAACGCGCCGAAGCGAAGAGTGCGGGAACAAGCGCAAGCACATCGCTTGCGCCGATTCGATACGGTTGGGATCGCAACAAGCGGGCCAACAAAAGGCAGTGAAAGGAGAATGACTATATGACACTTCGTGAAAGGACCGATGACGATCGCGAGCGACCGGGTGGAGACCCGTCCGGTGACGGACCGGGCGATGCCAGTCTGGCTCGCGCTCGAACGGCCGGCCGCGGGTTGTTGGCCGCGGGCGCTGACGCAATTCAGAAAGCGCTTTCGGGCAACAGCGAATCGTTTCTTGCGGCAACTCGACAGCAGGGAGGTCAGTAGCCGTGGCCGAAAGGCTGATGGGTGTCGAAACTGAATATGCCTTGAGCGTGCAGTCGCCGGAGATAGGCAGTCTGGACCTGGGCGAGTTCGTCAATCGTCTGATCGAGGCGGCGCGAAGAAAGCTTGTGCATCTGCCCGGGGTCGCGGGGGGAATCTATCTTGAGAATGGCTCCCGGTTTTACGTTGATTATGGCAACCATCCGGAGCTTTGCACGCCCGAGTGCTCTAACCCCACGGATGTTGTGCGCTACATTCTCGCGGGGGAGCGGATACTGTCGAGCCTCGCTCGCGAGATCGAACGCCAGTGGCCCTATGTCAACGTGATGCTGTTCAAATCAAACGTGGACTACGGGGGTGGGTGGACGACCTGGGGTTGCCACGAATCCTACTCGCACGCGGCGCACACGGGCGCGCTTTCGGATGAGATCATTCCACATCTGGTGACTCGAATCGTTTACACGGGCGCGGGCGGTTTCAATTCTACGTCTCGCGGTCTGGAATTCACGCTGTCGCCTCGGGTATCTCATCTGGCGAACGTCGTCTCAAATAACTCGACATCGGATCGGGGAATTTTTCATACAAAGGATGAGCCTTTGAGCCGGCCCGGCCTTCATCGATTGCACATCATTTGCGGAGAAAGCCTTTGTTCTGAGACCGCGATGTGGCTGAAAGCGGCGACCACGGCGCTGGTTGTCGCAATGGCCGAGGCCGGGCTTCGGCCGGGGCTCGGCGTGGGACTGCGTTCGCCTCTTGAAGCAATGCGCAAGATTGCCGGCGACCCAACGTGCTCGGCGAGCGTCGATATGTTGGGCGGGCGCCGGCTCAGCGCGATCGAGATTCAATATCACTATCTGAGCCTGGCCGAGCGATATCTTGGCCACTCATCCATGCCCGCATGGGCCCCCGAAGCGTGCAGGCGCTGGAGAGCGATGCTCAACCGGTTGCTCGACGCGCCGGGTTCGGTTGAGACGACGCTCGACTGGGCAATCAAGCTGGCGGTCTACCGAAACCATGTCGAGAAGAGCGGAGTCTCGTGGGACTCGTTGCCTCGGTGGACACCGATTCTGACCGAGTTGCAACAGGCGCTGGATTACTCGGAGCAATATGCTCACCCGCTGACGGCGGAGTTAGTGCTCTGCGAAAGTAATCCGTTCGGCGATGTGATCGCGCGGTTGACGCCCTCGCTTAAGGAAGCTGGACTCGCGTGGGAATCGCTTGATGCGGTCATTGCAGTGAAGAAAGAACTCTTCGAGATCGACACGCGTTTTGGGCAGCTTGGCGGCGGCGGATTATTCGCAAGGCTGGATGAAGCAGGCGTGTTGACTCATCACATTGCCGAAATCGACAACGTTGAGACTGCAACAACTCATCCTCCGGAATCGGGACGGGCGCGCGTGCGCGGAAACGCGGTGAAGCAATTCGCCGGACGCCCGGGGAATTATCAGTGTGATTGGCAGGGCGTTTTTGATATGACCACGAAGCGAATGATGGATCTTTCGGAGCCCTTCGAATCGACCGAGCGTTGGATTCGCATTGACGAAGCGCGAGGCACCTTAGCGGCGCCATTTTTCGATACGTACTCGCGTATCTAGAAGTGAGAAACGATTGTGCGAACAAAGGAAAAGCAATTCGTGTTGGGTGTCGAGCAGGAATTGGCGAATCGTCTGAAGCAACTGCGGGTGCACGTGGATATGCCCGACGGCGACACGGTGCTGCTTCGCAACGTGCCCGCGAACGATCGATTCTTCAGCAAGCCGCGCACGAACCTGCTGATCAAACGGCCGCGCCAGGGGATGCCTTATTTGATTTGCGTTGACGAAGATCTGGATTACACCGGGTCGGATGCCACGCTTGTGCGAGCGTTTATTGCCGGACACAAACAACAGGGCTGGCGAGTGCTGTCGGTTGGACACGGCGCTGGAGAAGAACTTCAGAAAGTGATCGAGGAAGCGCTGAGCGTGGTCGGCTTCGATGGGCGAGAGCCTGAGTTGAAGCCCGTAGCGGAATCCGCCGAGCCGCGCGCGCCGGGAAAGATGCTCGCGAGTTTCGCGACAGAGCTGTCAACCGACGACGCAGATGAACCGACGATTGGACGCGAAGAGAAGATCGACGAAATCGTCGCGAGCATTCTTGGATGGCAGGTGCGCCTGCCATTGATTGCCGGCGAGTCCGGCGTCGGTAAGACAAATCTCGTCAGGGCGGTTGCGCGGAAATTCAAGCAGCTTCGTCCGGCTTTCAAGGTTATGTCGGTTGAGCTTGGCGCGGTGATGGCGGGCACGCTGTTTGACTCCGAGCGCGAGAGCTTATTGATCGCGCTACTCAAGGATGTCATCGACGAGCCGGAGACGATCGTTGTAATGGAACACCTCGAGATGGCGTTGATTGGAGTGCCTCGCGGTCACCTGTTGCTGGGACAGGCGTTGGACCAGCGCGCTCGGCTCATCGGCACTACACTGCCCGCGTATCAGTCGAGATTCGATATCGAACCGCTCAGCCGGCGAGTTCAGATCTCGGAGTTGACGGAGATGGGGCTGGGTGAAACTACAGAGGTGCTTCGTTGCTTACGCGATCGAATTGCGAATCACCATCAAGTCGAGATTGCCGAACCGCTTCTCGATGCAATTGTCGATACGGCGCTTCCTCTCTCGGGACATTTACCCGCAAAGGCTATTTCGCTGCTGGACTCGGCGGCCGCCCGAGCGGTGCTTGCGGGTGAGAGCGAGCTTGGGCTTTTCGATCTGTATGCGGCTGCCGCGAGATTCGGGAGCGATGATAGGCTCTGAAGAGGGTTCACATCGTCACGACCACACGGCCGGTTATTTTTGCGTTGCGCATATCGTCAAAGATTTCGTTGATCTGACTGAGCGGCCGAGTTTCGACCAGACACTTGACTCGCCCGGCCGCGGCAAGCTCCAGCACTTCACGCATATCCTCGCGAGTGCCGGTCGCCGATGACATTATTCTGAGCTCGCGCATCATGATCGCGGGGAATGAGAGATCTTCGGCGGGCATTCCGACGACCATAAGTGTTCCGCTGGATCTCACCGCATAAAACGCCTGATCATAAGCGGCTTTCGAAGCCGACGTGACTACCGCCACGTGCGCGCCGCCCATCTTGCGAATCTGTTTCACTACTTCCTCTTTTGCGGCATTCATCACTGTGTCGGCGCCCAGACGCTTCGCCAGTTCAAGCTTATCGTCGGCGATATCGATGGCGATGACTTGCGCGCCGAAGCACTTCGCGATCTGAAGCGCGAGATGCCCAAGACCGCCGATGCCAAACAATGCCAGCCGCTGGCCCCCCTTTATGCCGGACGACTTGATCGCGTGATAAACGGTGACACCGGCGCAGAACAACGGCGCGGCTTCCTCTGAAGTCAACACGTCGGGGACTTTCAATGCGTGCGATGCTTTGGCATTCATGAATTCAGCGTAGCCGCCATCGACCGTAGCGCCGGTGATCATCTGAGATGAACAGAGATTCTCGCGCCCTTCTTTACACAACTCGCACTCGCCGCAGGTCCAGTGAGTCCACGCGACGCCTACGCGATCCCCGACTTCAAGATTAACGACGGCCTGGCCTTTCTCTACTACCCGGCCCACTACTTCGTGACCCGGAATCAACGGTCGCTTGATGATTCGCAGGAGATGCGTCCAGTCGCCCTCGGCGATGTGCAAATCTGAATGGCAAACGCCGCAGGCTTCGACCCGGATAAGAACTTCATCGGCCCCGGGCGAGGGCCGGGGAGCTTCCTCGATCTCGAGTGGTTGTTTGTATTGGCGAACGATGGCTGCTTTCACTGAAGCCTCCTTGTGTGAATCGCGCGCATGCTACTACTTCATTGAAATGAACCGCCAGCGGAAGATGAGAATCACCGGGATTACCGAAGGCAGGAACCACGGGGATCAGGGGGATCACGGGAGAGAGGGAGAGCAAACGCCCCATATTCCCCCGTGCTCCCCGAGGTTGGCTAGCTTCGATGCGTGAGAGTCGTCGTGTAGAATGAGTTCGCATGTTAGTGCTCGGCATTGAAAGCTCGTGCGATGAGACCGCGGCTGCGGTGATCGAAGGCGGCCGTGTGATCAAGTCGAATATCATTGCGTCACAAATTGCGACTCACGCGCCGTTTGGCGGCGTCGTTCCCGAGCTTGCCTCTCGCGAGCATCTCGATCGCATCGCTCCCGTTGTCACGAGCGCCTTGAATGACGCGGATATAACATTGGAAAAGATCGACGGAATAGCAGTGACCCAGGGGCCCGGATTGATCGGGTCACTCCTTGTTGGAATCAGCTACGCCAAGTCTCTGGCGATGGCGGCGCAGAAGCCAATCGTCGGGGTTAATCACATCGAAGGTCACATCTATTCGGTCGTGTTTGAGAATCCCGTGGTCGAGTATCCCGCGATTGCATTGATCGTGTCTGGCGGGCATACGACTTTGTTTCTGATACCCCAAGAAGGCCAGTACGCTGTGCTCGGCCGGACTAGGGATGATGCGGCAGGCGAGGCTTATGATAAAGTCGCGAAGTTGTTGGGACTCGGTTATCCGGGTGGGCCGGTGATCGATCGCCTCGCGCGAGGCGGCAATCCTCGCGCGGCTGAGCTTGTGTTTACGCTGCCGCGAATGGATTCGCCAAACCTGGATTTCAGCTTCAGTGGACTAAAGACTGCGGTGCTCAGATATGTGAGAGAGCAGGGAATCGAACCGCTGGTGAATGGCGATGAGCCCACCGAGAGAATCATCGATCTGGTTGCGAGCTTCCAGGACAAAGTCATTCGGTCGCTGCTCGCGCGATTGCGTGCGGCGGTCGGGCGTCATCATCCGCGAACGATTATTCTGGCGGGCGGCGTCGCCTGTAACAGCGCGTTGCGAGCGAAGGTCGACTCCGAAGACTTCGGCGCGCCGGTGTTTTATCCGAACCCGATTCTCACCACGGATAATGCGGCGATGATCGCGGCCGCCGGATATCCGAAGCTCGTGCGAGGAGAGAATCACGGGCTGGAGTTCACGGCAATGACTTCGATGAAGCTCGAGAATGTTTTTCTGAAAGGCTACGAAGTCCCGGGAAAGGTTCGCTACCGAGTCTGATTTTCCGACATGCTCGATACAGACACACTTCTTATGAGGCGCGCGCTCGAGCTTGCGCGCCGAGGCGCGGGTCTGGTCAGTCCCAACCCGATGGTCGGGGCTATGCTCGTCAATGAAGGACGTGTCGTCGGCGAAGGATTTCATCGCTACGATTTGTTGAGGCACGCCGAGACATACGCGATTGAACAAGCGGGGGCGCTTGCGCGCGGCGCGACGCTGTTCTGCAATCTCGAACCTTGTGCGCATCACGGACGAACGCCTCCGTGCAGCGAAGCATTGATCGAGGCCGGAATCGCTCGCGCAATCATCGCGGTCAAAGATCCCGATCGGCGAGTAAACGGCCGCGGCGTCGAGAGGCTGCGCGAAGCCGGGATCGACGTCGAACTTGGATTGTTGGAAGATCGCGCGTTGCGGCTAAACGAAAGCTATTTCAAATTCATTACCAGCGGCGCGCCGTTCGTCCACGGGGTGGTTGAATATCCGGCGAAAGATGCATCCGAGTGGCGACCCTCGAAGCAGTTTCTGGAAATGGCTTTTGAATACGATGCCGTGCTGACCGGTAACGATGGCAAGTTAAACAAGCTGGTTATCGAGGCGGCCGTGGAAAAGGAGCGGCACCGAGTGCTGATAGTGATCGCTGCCGACTCCGAGACGCTGCTGAATGAACTTCGGCGACGAAGCGCCCGCAAGATCTCCATCGTGCCGTTCGAGAATCAACCGGCCGATCCTGAGGCGTTCCGAAAGGTTGTGAGGCTGGACGAAGCGACAAGCCAGAATGCATCGCGCTCTCTGCTTGGCGCGTTGCTCGCGACCCTGGCTCGAATGCAGGTAACGAGTCTGCTGGCGTTGCCGGGTCTTTTCGATGCAGAGGATCCTTCAAACTTTGATGAGTTCGATAAGATAACGCTCGCGATTCCGGGGTACGAGGGCGGGCAGGCCCTCACAACGCAGTGGGCGTTTGGAAATATCGAGTTCGATCTTGATGACATCAGCGCCGCTGAGACTGACGGCTACTCGGAACTGACCGGCTATCCCTCGTCGCGTGGGGTCGCGTGACTGCATTGATAAAGTCGAAGAAGAGCCTCGGGCAACATTTTCTCACCGATCACCTGATCGCGCGTCAGATCATTGAATCAGTTTCGCCGCGCGCCGAGGACGTTATCATCGAGATCGGTCCGGGAACTGGCGCGCTGACCGCTATGCTCGCTCGGCGAAGCGGGCATGTGGTTGCGATCGAGATTGATGCTTCGCTCGTTGAGGAGTTGCGCCGAACAGTGAGCGTTCGGAACCTGTCGATCGTAAATGCCGACGTGTTGAAGCTGGATTGGCCGCAAACCATCGAAGATGCCCGGTCCAGAATTCCAGGCGCAGCTTTAGCGCGCGCGCGCGTCGTCGCGAATCTTCCTTATTACATTTCAACGCCGATTATTGAGCGGCTGCTTTCGCCTGGACGCGGCCTGTTCGATATGACGCTGATGCTTCAGAGGGAAGTCGCGGATCGAATAGTGAGCGAACCGGGGAACAGAGCTTACGGCTATCTGTCGGTGATGGTTCAGTATTACGCGCTCGCAAGCAAGTTGTTTGATGTTCCGCCGTCGGCGTTCACGCCTTCGCCGAAGGTTTGGTCCGCGGTCATCAGACTGGTTGTGCGTGAGGGGCCGGCGGTTGAAGTCGCTGACGAGGCAATGTTCTTCGCCTTGGTGCGCGCAGCATTCGCGCAGAGGCGAAAGACGATTCGGAACAATCTTAAAGCCGCGGCAACAGCGCTTGAATTCCGCGGCCCCGTGGAATCGGCTCTGGAAGCCGCTTCCATCGACCCGCGCCGGCGAGCTGAAACGTTGTCGCTGATTGAGTTCGCCGAGTTGTTCAAACAACTCAATGAATAATGAAAGGACGCTTTGGCAGCGCGGTTTTGTTGTTATAATTCTCGCGCTTGAGATCTCCTAAAACATGACTGAAGAAAAACTTGAAATAATCCCGCTTGGCGGAGTCGGCGTGTTCGGAATGAACATGATGGCAATGCGCTGCGGCGGCGAAGCAATAATCATCGACGCCGGGATGGGCTTTCCCGAAGCAGACACGCCCGGCGTAGACATCATCATCCCGGACTTTTCGTTCATCGAAGACTATCGCGACGAGATTTCGGCGATCATTCTCACTCACGGTCACGAAGATCACATCGGCGCCGTGCCGTTCCTTCTCAAACAGATCAACGTCCCGGTGTACGGAACTCATTTCACGCTGGCCCTGCTCGAAAGAAAGCTCCAGGAGCACGGACTGATCGACTCAACCGTCCTTCATTCTGTCGAGCCGCGGGATCGTGTCAAGCTCGACAGGTTCGAAGTCGAATGGATTCACGTATCACACAGTTTGACTTCCTGCACGGCGGTAGCCGTAACTACTCCGGTTGGAGTCGTGATTCATTCGGGCGACTTCAAGATCGATGAAACGCCAGTCGTGGGTCCGCCAACGGACCTGGAACGATTGAATGAGTATGGTGATCAAGGTGTGCTTGCATTGCTTGCGGACTCGACGAATGCCGAGCGGCCCGGACGTACGCAATCCGAGCGCGCGGTGATTCCCGCCCTCGAGAAGATCTTTGAAGAAGCGGAAGGGCGAATCGTTTTGAGTTGTTTCACAAGCTCGGTTCACCGGATTCAGATTGTGCTCGATCTCGCTCGCGAATACGGAAGGCGGGTGGCGCTTCTGGGCAGAAGCATGCTACGCAACGTTGAGACTGCCGACAGTCTGCGCCAGCTCGACGTGCCCGATGGATTGTTCATCAGCGCGTCAGAAGCTCGGAACACCGACGACGATCAGTTGTTGCTGTTAGTGGCGGGGTGCCAGGGTGACCCGATGTCGGCGATGACTAAGCTTGCGACCGATCAACACAAGAACCTCTCGGTGGACGAAGGCGACACGGTCGTGCTTTCGGCTCGGCAGATTCCCGGCAACGAGCCTTCGATCTCGCGATTGATCTCGCATTGCTACAAGCGCGGCGCTCAGGTGATCGACAGCTCGCTGGCGCGTGTTCACGTGTCGGGTCACGGCAGCCAGGAGGATCTGAAGATATTGATCGAAGCTACGAGGCCGCGGTTTCTTGTCCCGATTCACGGCGAGCATCGGCAGCTCTACCGGCATAGAGACTGGGCGGCGGCATCCGGTATCGTCGATCCGGAGAACATTGTCGTTTTCGAGAACGGCGACGTGCTGGAACTCGACGAGTCGCGAGCGGAGATAACAGCAAAGGAGGTTGTCGGCCGCACATTCATCGACGAGAGCTATGGAGAAGTCGAGGACATGGTCGTGCGCGACCGCAAGCACCTCTCATACGATGGAATCGTGGTGGCGATCGTCGCGATCAATCCGACCTCGGGCGAGCTCGAGTCCGAACCTGAAGTGGTTACGCGAGGATTCATTCACGAAGAGGACTCAAGCGAAATGCTCGGCGATCTGAAACGATTGATTGAACAGACCGTCAACTCCGCGGGTCACGAAGAGCGCATCGATTACGCGGTGATAAAAGAAAAGATCCGGCTTGCGTTGAAGAGGTTCATTCAAAAGGCGACTGGCCGCCGCCCAATGATCATTCCGGTTGTCGTTGAGGTTTAGTGAAACAATGCGTGGCGTGCGGGCATCAGCCTGGCTTCGGTCCCGAAAGGCTCGGCTGTTGTTTGCCACGGTGGTAATCCTGGGTTCAATTGCATTCTATGCAGCATGGATTGAACCGGACTGGATAGAAGTCACACATCATACCGTCGCCGCTCAAATAAGTACGTCGATCAAGATCGCGCATCTGACCGACATCCACACATCGGGCCTCGGCCGGCGCGAACGCAAGATGCTCGCGGTCATTGAGGCCGAGCGGCCCGATCTTATAGTCATCACCGGCGACTCGATCAATATCACGTCGGACTATCCCGGGTTTCGAGACGTGCTGATGAGGCTTCACGCTTCGTTGGGCGTGTGGGTGGTTCGAGGGAATCACGAGGACTGGTGGCCGGTTAAGCACGAGAGCGCTTTCTACGAATCTGCGGGCGCCAGGTTGCTGGTGAACGCAAACGCGGAAGCGAGCCCCGGAGTTTGGCTCATCGGGATTGATGATCTGTACGCCGGATCGCCCGATCTTGAAAAGGCGTTTGCGGGAGTGCCCGAGTCCGCATACAAGCTCGCGTTATTTCACTCACCGGTGTACTTCGACAAGATGGCCGGGCGCTCCGACCTTGTGCTGGCGGGTCACAGTCACGGCGGACAAGTGCGATTGCCTGTCTTTGGGCCATTGTGGACACCTCCGTTTGTAGGCGAGTACTTCGGCGGCTGGTTTGAGAAGCAGGGAACGAAAATGTATGTGAGCCGCGGCATCGGCACTTCAATATTCGACGTCCGATTCTGGTGCCGCCCGGAAGTTGCTATCATTACGGTCGGTGACACGCACGGGTCTTGATGAATCTGGTGCCACGGACTCATACTCTGCGCGCACTAACTGCTTCGAGCCGAAGGGGCATTATCATGATGAGATTTGTGATGAGTCTCGCTTGCGTAGTCCTGGTATCGGCGCCGGCGCTTGCTGCCGATGAAGCGCCGAAGGACTGGAAGCCAATCGACCAGGCGCAACTGGCGCTCAAAGCGCCAATCGTGGAAAAAGACGCAGATGCGGAAGTTGTCTTTTGGGAAGTACAGGTAGAGTTTAAATCGAATCGCGTGGTGCTGATAAATTACATTCGCATCAAGATTTTCACCGATCGCGGTATGGAATCCCAAAGCCGGGTCGAGCTTCCTTACAATGGAAAAGATGCAATCGAGGAGATTGCAGGAAGAACGATCAAACAGAACGGCAAGATCATCGACCTGAAGAACGACGCGATCTTTGACCGCACCATTGTCAGAGCGGGCGGGTTCAAACTGAACGCCAAGTCTTTCGTGATGCCCGCAGTGGAGTCTGGTGCGATTATCGAGTATCGATGGCGCGAGCTGCGGAATGATTACCGGTTTCTGCGCATGTATTTTCAGCGAGATATTCCTATCCAGCGTATTACTTATTCGATTAAGGCTCAGTCACGCCTCCGTTTGAGACGTTTTAATATGCGCAATGCGCCATCCTCGAAAGGAAAGAATGACTCTTACAACACAACAATGACGAATGTCCTCGCGTTCCAGGAGGAGCCCTACATGCCACCTGAAGATCAACTGCGCTCCTGGATGCTTGCCTACTCGCCGCCGCCGTTTTCAATCGATCCTGCATCCATAAACAAGATTTTCGAGGCCGAGCGATCCGCCATGAAAGTTGATGGTGAAGTGCAGAAAGCCGCCGCCTCCGCGATCGGTGATGCATCGACGCCAGAACAGAAGCTGCAGCGGTTATACGACTTCTGCCGCTCGAAGATTAAGAATGTGGAGGATGATACCTCAGGGTTGACTTACGACGATCGCCTGGCGCTAAGGCGGAACAAATCGGCGTCCGATACTCTGAAGCGCGGAATCGGGACGGGCGATGAAATCAATGTCCTGTTCGGCGCGCTGGCCACTGCTGCCGGATTTGTCGCTCGCATTGCGCGTGTAGCCGATCGCAGCGACTTCTTCTACAAGCCAGATCCAAACGATATAGTTTTGAATCTTTATTTTATGCGATCAAGTAGCGTCGGAGTATTGCTCGGGAATGAGTGGCGCTTCTTCGATCCAGCAAGCACATACGTTCCTTTTGGAATGTTACGGTGGCAAGAAGAGGGGAGGAGCGCAATGATGCTGGATCCGTTCCAGATCATCTACCGAGAGACCCAACTTTCAGCCCCCGAAAAGACACTCACGAAACGAGTCGGCAAATTCCGACTGGACGAAGATGGCACGCTCGATGGGGATGCGCTTATTGAGTATGCGGGCCACATTGCCGTTGAAAAAAGGAAGGAGAGTAGTGGTTTGTCGCCTGGGAAACGCGAGCAGAACTTGCTGGATGACATCAAGGGGCGGATAGCCCCAGCCCAAGTTTCAGACATCCGGTTTGAGAACGTCACAGACCCCGTGAAACCTTTAGTCTGCAAGTTTCATGTTAGAGTGCCTGGGTACGCACAACGAACGGGCAAGCGGCTCTTCCTGCAGCCCGCATTTTTTCAAAAAGGTGTCCCGGGGTTGTTTTCGGTAAGTCAGCGCAAATATCCGATCTATTTCCACTATTCGTGGAAGGAGGACGACAGCGTGACTATTGAGCTGCCGCCCGGATTCATTGTCGAGAATGCAGATAATCCGGCTACACTCACGCATTCGACCGAATTGAATTACGACGCTAAGATGACTATCGGCGAAGGAAACCATTCGGTCACCTACAGGCGGAGTTTCTCCTTTGGCTCAGGTGGAGCAGTCCTATTCCCGCCTGCGACCTATGATCAATTGAAGCAGACGTTCAATACGCTTCTCAGCCGGGATAACCAATCGATTGTGCTCGCGGCATCGAATAGATAGCCTCAAGAGTATCTGTAACAAAAAACGCGCTAGCGCTGCCCGTCAAGAGAGAATCCGATCAAGCCAGCTCCGAAGATATCAACCTTTTCACGATGACGACTCGTCAGCAAATGTCAGCGTGTTCAGTTCTCAGTACGGTGCGCGCGAGGCGGACTAGTCGGTTTCGATTGCGCCGGCCTTTGAGACGCTTACGCGGCGCGTCTGTCTCGTGCTGCTGACGACTATGTTTGGTTGTTTGGATCCGGGTGCAAGATATCCCGATCTGCTGAAGGTGATGGTGGCGTCTTCAGAAATGTCGACGCCGGAGGGGAGGTCTTCCGCCTCAACCGTGTCCAGCCGGCCATTGCCGTTTCGGTCGATACCGAACCTCTTTTCCTTTGCTTGAAAGATCACACTCACATTTGTTCGAGCGCTGAGCGCTTGCGTTCGTGCAAGCTCGAGTTCCTGAGCTATCCCGCCGGTCGTTGCGTTCACCCGATAGATACTGAGACCCATTCGCCCGAGATGTAACAGCAGCGAAGCGAGGATCAGCCCGAGCAGGACTCCTACGATTGCTTCCATCAGTCCGAGGCCGGCCTCGCGCGACTGCATTGATGATCTCGACAAAGCGCTCACGATATACTCCGTCTTGAGCTGAACCAGGGCGTACGACCACTACACTCGAGCAATTAACTTGCCACCCGCGTCGTGAAGCTAAACAGCGGTAGAGAACGGGTTTGGAATCGGCATGGCGAATGCCCAAGCGAAGGTTGCCGAGGATGTAACCATAATCCACGATGTGCTACCGGTCTTCCACAGTCAAGGAAAGGGTCGAAAGGGGCAGGCGGCAATGAAAAACTGTTCCACTCGCGTCGCTTTCCTCGACCGAAACATCGCCGCCGTGTGCGACGACGATCTTTTGCACCAGGGCAAGGCCGATGCCGTAGCCGCGCGACTTCGTTGTGAAAAATGGAATGAATATTCGTTGAAGATCCGACGGCGCGATGCCGCCTCCGTTGTCGCGAACTCGAATGTGCGCGTATCTGGCATCGGCTCCAGACTCCACACTTCCAGTGATCAGGATGAGTTTGCGCGATGATTGAGAATCGATTGCCTCGGCGGCGTTGCGAAGCAAGTTGATGAAAGCGCGACAAAGCAGAGATTCATCCGCGGGTAGCTCAGGGAATTCACCCTTGACGCTGAAGTCGATTGTCTTGTCGATCAATTGAGACTCGACTTCTTTCACACAGGTTTGGATTACCGAAAGCAGGTTCACCCGCGACAAATGAAGGTCCTGGGGCCGCGAGAGATTCAGGAAGTCGGTGACGAGCTTGCTCAGCAGCCGAACCTCATTCAAGGCCGCGTCGAGCGTCAATCGCCTGTCAGCCTCGGGCGCAACTCCGACGGCCTGGGCATCAAGCAGTTGAACATAACCATGGATAGTAGCGAGCGAGTTCTTGAATTCATGCGCGAGACCCGCGGCCATCTCGCCGAGATTCGCGAGTTTATCTTTCAGCTTCATTCGCTCGCGAAGCTCGATCACTTCGGTGAGGTCGGTCATCAGGCAAAGCGCGCCTTCGACATTCATCGCGGCGTCACAAATCGGCGAGATGCTCAAGCCTATGCGGCGAGGCTTAGCGCCCGGAACGACTATCTCGACTTCTTCGCGGCGAAATGCCGTTGCATTCTGGAGGCAGTCAGCAATCATTTCCTGCATTCGCGGCGATGCGGAAAAAAAAGCGCGGTGGTCGATGATCGGGGAGAGTAGCTCACCGGTTTGAATTTGCTTCATCTGTTTCGACCGCGGGTTGGATTCGGCAGCCGCGAATATCTTCATGGCGTGTGCGTTTACGGAGGTGACCAGACCCTTTGAGTCTACGGTGATTAGCCCGCTTGGAATGTTTGCCACAAGCCGCTCGCTGAATCTTTCAGATCGCTCGGCGCGGTTCCGTTCGAGTGCGTGGAGAGCCGCCAGCTCTCGTTCCTTTGACTGAAGTTGATCGATAAGCGCTTGAAAGGTTTGGGCGACAAATTCACTCTCGCTCATCGCCGAAGACGCGTGAACCGGACTCTCTTTCGCGGCCTCGACCATCCTCCGATAAGGTCGCAGAAGCCATCGAATCAATAGAAACACGAGGCCGATTCCAAACACCAGCGCGATGATCTGATAGCTAAACAGATAGATGACGATTGGCGACGAGGTAACGCTGCCCGCTCGCGCGAACAGCGCCAGGCTCAACGCTACCAGGGATAACATTGACAGGATCAGAACCAGTATCGCCAGGCGGGCTTTGTTTTCAACGGCGCCGAATTTCATATTTGCCGAATGTGGACAGTGCTGCTTATCGCTGAATGCGGATACCTTCGGAGACTGAACTTGATGCTCTTTCTTTGACCAGAGCAAATCCGAGATGAGCTTTGCGCCAGCGTCAAAGCGGCCACCATTTCATCAGGCTGGATCGCCTTTGTACTCGCCGTCTTCGCTCGTTGCTTGTTGTCCGGCTCGATCGGATGCGCGCACGCTGAGGGTGTTGTCGGTCAAAAAAGATAATCGCCCAGTTCTGTTGTAACGCGCGGGAACTGCGTACAGCCTGAAGTACGCGCCGATCAGCTCGAGCGAGATTTTGTACCCCTGGGTGTGGGGAAGAGATATTCCGGTAAAATCCAGAACGCCGTCTCTCTTGTGCAATGCGGCGTCCAACTGTTGTTTGAGCGAACGCGCAAACTCCCACAGGGTTACCGCTGCGTGATATTCATTTTCATCGATCCGGCGCTGCTGCCTGAGCTTGTACTGCTTGTACGTGTGCAGGCAGAGCACGCCCACGAAGATAGCGGCGAGGATTATCAGAATGATCGTCATACTCGCTCTTCCCAGATTGACTGGTTTTCCCTGGTCGCGGAAGGGCTAACGCGCCCGGGCGCTCTCGTGCGCCGGACTTCCGGGGGTTCACTCCCGCAATGTTATCCGCAGCGGATACGGAAATCAACGCAAGGTCGCCCTTTTCTATGCGTTCGGCCGTTCTTCTTTCTTGCACGATCCCGCTTGTATGAACGCTTGGTTCGTAAGAGTGTGACGCGCGTGATAAGATTCACCCCTTGATTATCCTCACCTGAATGAATCAATATTTATCGCGACACTCGGAACCGCATTCTACCGGCGGCGACAGGGAGCTTAGAAAGCTGTGACGCCCTCCATTCGAAAAATCAAAGAGTATCGGTTCGGACCGCCAGGAACCATCGAGCCCCTGGTTCGCAACGTCCTCTTCTTCGGTTTTCTGGTTTTGCTACTGCTTATCGCGGGCATTGGATTCAGAAGCGTGCGTAGCGTTGAGCAACTGGAGAAAGAGAGCGTTCAGGTTGACGACATTGGCGAAGAACACCTTCGAATCGTACTCGATCTGTCCGAGACAGCAGGCAAAGTGGTTCCGCAGGCGCAGTACGTCGCCGCCTATCAATCAAGTTCATTGATGCGCATTGCCACCGAGCATCGCCTTGGAGACCTAAAGCGCGAGATGGAGAAGGAGCTTGAACACGCTCGGCTGACCACTCTCGTAAGCAGCCCGCAATGGAGCGAGTTTGAAGCCGCATATGATGATTTTTGGCGCACGATCGAAGCTCCAGGAGCCTCCAACGACTGGCACGATCAACGCGAAAGAATGCTCGCCGCCATCAAGGGACTGGAGGTGTTTGTTGATGGAGAACGGAAGGAGGCGGACAACCGGGCTCACGAGATGAGTGTGAGCGCGCGCAAGAGGATCGGCGCGGCCACGATAGCGGTTCTTTTGGTCGGTGTAATTGTCGCGGCACTTGCGTTCTATGAAATCAGACGAAATCTAAACGGCCTCGCGGGCGCTTACGCGGCGAGCGCCGAATCGAGAGATTATCTTCAGTCGCTGCTCGACAGTCTTGTCTCGGGAGTGGTGGTTATCGGACAGGATGGTGTGGTGCACACGATAAGCCAATCGTTCAAGCAACTGCCGGGAATTGGAAGACGGGCGGTGACTCCTCAAAGCTACGAGGAATTGTTCCGCGAGAACTCACGGCTAGTGCGCTTCATCTCGACTGAGCTCGCTCGTCAGGACGCCGCCAATCGCTCTCAAGACAGAGTGGAGTTGGGGACCGGCTTGTTCGAAGTGTTCGCATCGCCGCTCATCGTAGCAGGCGAGCAACAGGGAATCATTCTGGTTTTTGTTGACGTGAGCGAGATGGCTCGCGTACAGGCTGAACTCCGGCGCAACCGCGCTCTCACGGCAGTTGGCCAGATGACTGCCCAGATTGCTCACGAAATAAAGAATCCGCTCGGCAGCATTCGGTTCGCGGCTGAGTTCCTGAAACGTCAACCCGGCAACGGCGATGCCAACGATGTCTCAACGATTCAAGTTATCGAACGAAGTGTGGATCATCTCGCTGCAATCGTCGCCGAACTCTCGGAATTCGGCCGGCCAAAGCAGTTGAATCGCCACGACCTTCGGCTGAATGATCTGCTCGACGACCTCCTCCCAATGGTTGCCGACCGGCTCAATGAGAAGGAGATGGAAGTGGTGAAACGATACGGCCGGAATATCCCCTCGGGTGAATACGATGCGACGGAGCTAAAGAAGCTCTTCCTGAACCTCATTATCAATGCGATCGAAGCCAGCAAACAGGGCGGGGTTATTGAGATTGCGACCAACGCGAATGGAGACGGCGAAGTGTTGATCGGAATAATGGACCACGGATCAGGAATGGAGCCCGAGACGCTCGAGAGGCTGTTCGAGCCTTTCTATACGACAAAGGAGAAGGGTACCGGGTTGGGAATGGCAATAGCGAAGCAGATTGCCGAGCTGCACGGTGGGGACCTGACCATCGCGAGCCGGGTTGGGCAGGGAACGGTTGCGACCGTTCGATTGCCGCTTGGAAGCTTTTCCGAGGCGGACAACAAATTCAGTGCGGCGCAACGTCTTAGCAGATGACAAATCCCCCTGGCAGAGTTCTCGATGTGGAGGAATCAATGCAGCACCTTAAGAGTCTGATAACCCCTTTGATCGCAATTGTCCTTCTTGGCACAGTCTCACAGAAAGCTATTGCACAGGACAGCCGGCCGCGGTACAACTCGCCCCAATACGGCGAACGAAGCTGGAACATTCCTCCCGACACGGTGATCAGTGTGCAGATTAACGGGACTCTGACTTCACGAACGGCCCGAGTGGGAGATAAATTCACGGCGGTCGTGACGGTCCCAGTCTATGTGAACGGAAAGACGGCGATCCCCGCGGGGTCGGTAATCGAGGGTCGCGTCACTCAGGTCACTCCAGCAAAACGAATGAACAGGTCGGGAACGATTGGAGTCGATTTCGATGACATCGTCTTTCCCAACGGCGCGACTATTCAACTTGTCGGCAACCTTACTTCAGATGATCCCGAAGTTCGACGGCGAATAGATGATGAAAGCCGCGTGTCCGGTCAGGGCAACAAACGACCTTCTGTATTCATTGGTGGCGGCGGCGCTATTGGAGCTGTGCTCGGAGGAATTGCCGGCGGTGGAAAGGGCGCTGTTCTTGGCGGCGTCGTGGGCGCGGGCGCTGGTGTCGCCAGCGTTCTGCTGTCAAAAGGCGAAGAGGCCGAGGTGCCCTCCGGAACAACATTTGGTGTACAGCTGAAACAGGGGTTGGTTATCAGAGAGAGCTTCATATCGGAGTCTGCGCCGATTGCGGATCGCGCGACTGACCAAGACCCGCCCCGAGGCGACATGAATGAGCCCGCTCGACGGCAACCTGATCCGATTGAGCCCTCTCGACGACAGCCCGATCCGATTGATCGACCGACGGACCGGAGCGAACCTGAACCTCGAACAGACGTCGATCGCTCGGAGCCTGCACTTCCGCTTTCATCGCCGGAGATGGTTCGCCGGGCACAGACTGCGCTGAAGGAACAGGGATATTACGAAGGCGAACCCGACGGAGTTGTGAGCCCACGAACGGCTGGCGCGCTGAGAGCTTATCAAAAAGAACACAATCTTCCGGAGAGTGGTGATCTTGATCCTCAAACTGCAAAGAGTCTGGGGATCATGGGTGGCGGCGCTCCCGGTGAGCGATCGCACGACAGGCCCCGAGACGTCCGACCGGAAAGCGCGGCAACTTCAGAAGCCGTGATGGCGAATGTACTTTCTGCCAGTGCCAGCAGAACTCAGGACGGCGCAGTGTACGTGTTGATTACCACACAGGCGAACTCAGGCGGATGGCGCTGGCTCGAGGAGCACGTGGTAAACGGCGATACGCTCGAGGTATACGCGCGCGGAATCAAGCCGTCGGGCATGACGACGCAGGTGTTAACACGGGGACGAATCGAACTTACGGAAAGGGATGGTGTGCAGTACGTTCGCCGCGTGGTAATTCACTCAGCGGGCCCTGATCAAGTCCTACAGCTCGGTGACGGACGCGCCGAGAGGGCGGCCGATACCAGGCGCACGGATAGAGCCGGCGACTCAAGGTACCCTGAGCCTGCCGCGGATGCGCGACGCGCGGATACGCGACGCAGGGACGAGAGCGCGGATTCGAGAGGCGGTTCTGTCGAGGCGACTGCGGCGGGGATGAGTTTGCAGAGGAAGGCAGAAGATCTGCTCTCCGAATACCAGCGAGTTTACGGAGTTCGAATGACCGGGACCGGCATTCAGGTCGACAATGCGGCGCAGTACAGGGAGCCTGAGATTGAGTTGCTTTTCGCCATAGACAGCTTCGCAAACGCCACCCAGCTCTACAATCACGTGACGAATTCATTGAGAGACCGGCAGAGCGTTCGCGGGGCTACGCTTGCGATGGCAAAACAAGCCCGAAGGACCGATCGAGTAATCTCGACAACGACAAGCCGCGGAGCAGACATGCTCGCAGCGAAGTGGGATTCAATACGCGAGGATGTCCTTCGACTCATGCAGAGCTACGGCATTAATTCCTCTGAGATTGAAAACTGAAAGCTTTCTGAACATAAGGCCGGTCGCTGCGATATTCGCAGTTGGTGGCGGTGTCTTAATAACTAAGACACCCCGCTCAGTTTGTTGTTCGTCTGCTTCTTCATCATTAGAACCTTCCCGCATACTGCCTTGAGTGGTTGCGCACAGAAAGCTACTCACCTATGCTCGCATCTCCGATGAGCGGACTCACAAATACTCTCAAACAACTGTTCCTGGAAACGCTGCGCGAGATCGAGCCGGCGTCGGTAATCGCGCGTTCCGTGAACGCAGACCAGGACCGGCTTAGCGTCGGCGACAAACAAATATCCCTCGAGGGGCACAGCGATGTGGCGGTCATCGGCATGGGCAAGGCCAGCCTCAAGATGGGTGCGTCGATCGAGCGTATTCTTGGCGAGCGCTTTACGCGAGGAATTCTTGTCACCGACCGCGGCGCTCCCATCGAGGTCCGGTCCGAAGTTATCGTTGCCGGCCACCCCTTGCCTGACTCCAATAGCCTGATTGCGGGGCAGCGAATCACGGATCTCATCGAGTCCTGTGCCGATGATGCTTTGATAATTTTTCTTATTTCGGGCGGCGGTTCGTCACTGGTCGAGCTGCCGATAGATCGCGGAATCTCGCTCGAGGATTTCAGGCTCACCAACAAGGTACTTACCACCTGCGGCGCGAGCATTCACGAGATAAATGTTGTCAGGAAACACTTGTCTCGCATTAAGGCGGGTGGCCTTGGTTATCTTGCGAGAGCCGCGAGTTGCCTCGCGCTCTATTTCTCCGACGTTAATCCCGGGGACCTTCGTGCAATTGGTTCAAATCCGCTTTTGCCGGAGATTCTGGCAGAAGAGGAGCTTCGGGATATCATCGAACGATTCAAACTGCTATCGCGTCTTCCGGCTTCAGTTTCGCGCGCCATCGGGGAGAGGAAATCAAGCGCCATCCGTCCGAAGTGGAAGTGGGAGAACAGAGAACCAATAATCAAGCTCTTGCTTGAAAACTCGGACGTGATTCGTGTCGCTTCGAGACTTGCGAAGTCTAGAGATCTTCGAGTTGAAGTGGACGACGGCCCCGCTGAAGAAGATTACCGGCAGGTCGCGCAGAGGTCAGTTGAGCGCCTCTTAAAACTCAAGGACATGTTTCCAGGCGAACGCGTTTGCGTGATTACGGGCGGCGAAGTTTTGTGCACGGTACACGGTGCAGGCGTTGGTGGGCGCAATCAGGAATTCGTGTTATACTCCGCAGCGCTGCTGGCAGGGAAGGGGCTGCGGGGAAACGCGGCGGTGCTCTCAGCGGGTACGGACGGAATCGATGGGAACAGCAAAGTCGCGGGAGCTGTCGCGGATGCGGAATCGATAGCAATAGCTGCGGTCGTGGGTTCGGATGCGGCGGCGTTCATTCAAACAAACAATTCCCATTCTTTTTTTAAGCAGACGGGAGGATTGATTGTAACCGGGCCTAGCGGCAATAACGTCCGAGATTTGCGTATTCTGATTGCGCAATAAATAGGAATGCATCACGGATAAATGAGATCAAAGGAGGCTCTGAAAACAATGACCAGGATTATTCCGATCGTGGCAGTTTTTCTGCTGCTCGTGGGATGTGACCACAAGCCCGGTCCAGTGCCGGCGAAGGCCCAGAAAGATCCAAAGGTCGCCGCGATAGAGGACCGGGTTGCCAAGACAACGACCGAGGGCAAACAAATCATCGAGAAGGTCCTCGCGATGAAACCCGAAGTGAACGAGCAGAACTCAACAAAGACTCTTGGGGAAATTGTTGACGACTATGCCAAGAACAAAGGCGCTTACAACATTGCGCCGATTGGATGGGAAGCGGCCCAGAAAAAACCGCTCGCCGGTGAAAAGAAAGGACGCTGGAAGGTAGCGTTTGGTTATCAGGATTGGCAGAAGCAAACACTCATTGCGGAATGGGAATACAATCTGGACACGGGCAAACTCTATCCATTCGAAAAGGACAATGCCCCGGGCTTCTGGACCAATGAAGGGACCGAACCCGCCAAAAAAGGCAAGAAATAGATCCGCGATTATTTTCGACTGCGTCAATCTATGAAGCCTGTTGTTCTTATTGTCGATGACGAACCTTCCGCCCGTTACGGTATGAAGCGGGCGCTCGAGACCGAAGGTTACTCGATCGTCGAAGCTCCAAACCTTGAGACTGCTGAGCGGACAGTCGAGACACACTCTCCAAATGTAGTTCTCCTGGATGTTCGGCTGGCTTCAGAATCGGGCCTGGACTTCCTCCCTCGACTGGCATCCCGCCGGTCGCCTCCCCTCGGAATAATAGTAACCGCTCACGGTTCTGAGCGGATGGCGGTGCAGGCAATCAAGCTGGGAGCTTACGACTACCTGGCGAAACCCTTCGATGTCGATGAATTGAGGCTACTGGTTCGAAACGCGATCGAAGCACAGATGCTGCGATCCGAGAACCATCGCTTGCGGAGAAAGCTTACCTCAGTGGACTCATTCGGCGAACTTATCGGTTCCGATCCGACGATGAAGAGCGTGTATTCGTTGATTGAGAAGGTCGCGCAAACCGATGTGAGCGTTCTGATCACGGGCGAATCCGGAACCGGTAAGGAGGTTGTAGCTCGCGAGATCCATTCGCGCAGCCGAAGCGCCTCAGGTCCATTTGTGGCGTTGAACTGCGCGGCGATGCCTCAGGAACTGATCGAGTCAGAGCTGTTCGGCCACGAAAAAGGTGCCTTTACAGGAGCGGCGGCGAAGCGAATAGGCAAATTTGAAGCGGCAAATAAAGGCAGCCTCTTTCTGGACGAGATCGGCGACATGAGCCTCTCTACTCAAGCCAAGGTACTCCGTGCCATCGAGGAGAAGCAGTTTCAGCGACTGGGCAGCAATGAAACGGTGTCGAGTGATGTTCGAATAATCAGCGCAACTAACAAGCCGCTTGAGAGGGAGATTGACCAGGGAACCTTTCGCGAGGATCTTTACTACAGATTGTGCGTGGTTAGGATCGCCTTGCCGCCCCTTCGCGATAGAGTATCTGACATACCCGCCATTGCTCAGGCATTCTGCGAGCGTTTCTCGATAGCATATCGCCGAGAACCGCTCACAATCTCGAGCGAGGCCGCGCGCGCGCTGGTGGAATACGATTGGCCTGGGAACGTTCGACAGCTAAGAAACTGCATCGAGAGAGCCGTGGTACTTTCTGATAGTAAAGAGATTATGACAGACACGTTGCCTGAAGAAATACTTTCGCGAGCGAGCCGCCCTCTGATCGATGACGACAGCGCTTCCGGCATTACAGTCTCCGCGCATCTCGATTTCAAAAGTGCGAAACGTGAATTCGAGAAGAGGTATGTTGAGAAATCGCTTGAGCAAGCCGGCGGAAATGTAACGCGCGCGGCTACGAAGCTTGGGATGCACAGACAGAGCCTACAGCACAAGATTAAGGAACTAGGCTTAAGTAAACGCTTTGTATCGGAGGACTGACTTCAGAACGGGATATCGTCCTCCGTGACCGGCGCTGCAGATTCCGTCTCCTGACGGGGTTGAGCGCCGGCGCCGGCCGCCCGCATTGGCTGTGGATCATCGCCACGTGCTCCCAAAAACTGAATCTCGGATGCCGTGACTTCCAGACTGTATTTTGTGTTTCCATCCCTGTCCTGATATTCCCGCTGAATCAACCGTCCCTCAACGTATACCTGTTTTCCCTTTGCGAGATATTGACCCGCGATCTCCGCGAGCTTCCGCCAAACCGTCACCCTAAACCAAGTGGTGATTTCCTGCGGTTCACCAGAGCGATCCTTGCGGCGTTCCGTCGTTGCAACGGAGAAGTCGCAGACGGGAGTTCCGTCAGGTGTGTATCTCAATTCAGGGTCTCGCCCGAGGTACCCGACAATAGTTATCTTGTTGAACGAAGCCATGATTGTCCTCCTGATTGTCTTTGATTTCGAATCGCGTCACAACCGGTCATTGGAGCGCAATTCGAGAGAAATTACCCTTTTCGGCGCGACTCTCGATTACATCTTGTAGTCGCTTGCATCATCGACGAGGTTTTCGGGCCATTCATCCTGAGCGGTGTTGTCTTCGCTGACGGCTGTGCTCGAATTCCGGATCACCTCATCGTTGACGTAGATGGGACAGTCCACGCGCAACGCCAAGGCAATCGCATCACTGGGCCTCGAGTCGACCACCATAACCTCACCGTTTCTTGTCAGTTCAATCACTGCCAGAAAGGTATTCTCGATCAAATCAGTAATAACGATTCTCCTAACCGAGGCGCCAAACTCCCAAATTATATTCTTCAACAAATCGTGAGTCATGGGACGCTGGGTTGAGAGCTTCTCGATCTCGACAGCGATTGCATTTGCTTCGAAGGGTCCAACCCAGATCGGAAGCATCGACTCGCCGTTTACATCCTTGAGGATAATGATTGGAGTATTCGCCGCGGGATCCATCATTAGACCCCGGATCTTCATTTCGATTTCCATCTCGACTCCTCAATCTCCCAGGCTGGCGGTCGGAGCGATTCTTCCAAGTGCGATCCGATTAAACCACATAGAAAAGTGAAAGTCTACAAGCATTGTTGTGGATTGCTCACTGATCGACAGGAAACCGCCTCTGTGTCTTCGCCTGCGTGAGCGCACTATGTTTCGTCCACCTATTCAATCGGATTCTCCGATCGGTTCCTTGACACTAACCGATGTAAGCATTAGGATGCAGTCGTTTTTGGGAGACGGTCGAAAAGATGGTCATCGCGATTGCCAACCAAAAGGGCGGAGTGGGAAAAACCACCACTGCGATCAATCTTTCGGCTGCCTTGGCCCGCATCGGTAAAAAAGTGTTGCTCGTCGATCTTGACCCGCAAGCTAACAGCTCACTTACATTCCTGGCCCACGACGAGTTTGACCTTACGGTATATGAATTCCTAACCGACACACAGGCGAGTTTCGCGGATGTTATCAGGCAAACGCGCCTTCCGGGATTGGATATTCTTCCGTCCCGAATCAGCCTGGCAAAGTTTGAGAGCAAGCTCATTGGTGAGTTCGATGCTCCGTTTCGATTGAAGGACAAGATGGATGGCATTGCCGAGGCGTACGAATATGTAGTCATCGACACACCGCCCACTCTGGGTCTGATTACTGTCAACGCGTTGGTTGCTTCGGACTACCTGATTGTGCCCATCCAGCCGTCGTACTTTGCTCTCGAGGGAACCGACGACCTGTTGGATACGGTCGAAAAGGTGAGGTCCAGACCTAATCCCAATCTTAAGGTGCTTGGCGTACTCATCACTCTATTAGATAAGCGCACCACTTTAGCTAAGGATATTCATGAACAGATAAAGGGAGTGTTCGGAGAGAAGGTGTTCGATACGGTGATCAGCAAGTCCGTGAGGCTCGAAGAGAGTCCCGCTTACAAAGAATCAATCTTTACATTTGCGCCGGCCTCCAGCGGCGCGGTTGAATACGCCAAGCTTTGCGAGGAGGTGATGAGCCGTGTCTAAGAGAGGACTGCCTGAGAGTTTCAAGCTGCGTCATGATTCGCATTATGTGGATTTATTCACGAGCAGAAGCGAGGGAACGCCCGTCGGCCGCATGATTCCGATCGATAAGCTCGCGCCGAACCCGGCTCAGCCGCGGGTTGAGATCGGTGATCTTACGGAACTTGTCGCGTCGATCAGGGAAAAAGGAGTGCTCGAACCAATTCTTGTGAGGCCTAGCGACGTGGGCGGACGCTTTATGATAATCAGCGGAGAACGCCGCTTCCGAGCCAGTCTCGAGGTCGGACTTACCGAACTGCCGTGCATAGAGATGGATGTCGACGATCGTGCTGTCGCCGAGATTTCACTGATAGAAAATTTGCAGCGCAAAGATCTTACCGCATTCGAAGAGGCGGATGGTCTCCTGGCATTAGCAAAACGCTTCGGCTACAAACATGATGAGATCGCCCAAAAACTCGGGAAGTCACGTCCCTCCGTGACCGAAACAATTTCAATCGCCAATATTCCTTCTGACGTTCGGGATTTATGTCGGCGCGCCGACATCTCTGCAAAATCCACATTGCTTCAGGTAGCAAGACAGCCAACCGATGAGGAAATGCGTGAGTTCGTTCTGAAGATTGGCGCAGCCGGTATGACTCGCGATCAAGCACGTGATATTCGACAGGGGAAGCCTCAGAAACTTAGGAACTTTACTTACCAATTTAATGATCCAGATGACGAATGGTCGCTAACGCTAAAGTTCCGGAGTCCTGAAGCTACAAGTGATGAGTTAAAGAAGGCTCTTAGGAAGACTCTGGACTCGATCGACGGTTGAGAGATCACCTTCGGTAGTGGTTGGTTATTTCTTCGCGAGTTCAGCTTTATATTTCCTGGCAAGTCGCTTGGCGAGTCTGTCCAGTTGAGGCTTGAAGGGCTTGAGTAGTTTTACCCTCAGACCGCCCTCCCGCTCTCTCCAGCGCTCAAAGTGCCTTTCCACATAGCTCTTTATTGCCGGTTCCAGCAATCCTTTCTTCACGCCCTTTGAGAGAGTTAGTTGATAGTGTTGGGCAACCAGAGACAGTACTACTTGAGCAAGGTTGGAGTTCAACGCAAGCCGAGTAAGAAGGCGTTTGGGGAATTTCTCCTTTGGCGCCAGGACGCTCAGCGATACTTCCGCCCAAGCCGATTGCCCAGCCATTCGTGGATGATACAACGCGGGCAGAGTAGCCCGTTGAGTGGGAGAAAGCCGAGGCTCTGTTATCGTATCCACAACAACTATTTTGCTAAAGCCTCTCAAATGCTCTGGGGGTACCACGTCCAACACCTTCTCAATCTTTCCTCCGAGATCCCTTAACGGACTACTTGAAGTCACTTCAATTTTTACATTCATAGATTTCTTCGAATTCCTCTGTAAAATACCAGAACGGTGTTCTCCTAAGGTGATTTCTTGAGAAGGCTCTCAAGACTAGCAACCCGTGACTCAAGTCTGCGCACGTTCTTCTGGATTTCAGGGAGCTTGGAAAATGCCGCTGAAGACTTCAGCCAGCTCTTATGATCTATTGCCGGGGCGCCAGAGACTATCTCGCCCGGATCGACGGAGTTCGCGATTCCCGTCTGCGGTGTTGCGATTGCACCGTCGCCAATGGTGAGGTGCCCGGCGGCGCCGACTTGCCCCGTAAGGACGACGCCGACCCCAGTCTTTGTCGAACCGGCGAGCCCGACTTGTGCGCAGAGCAGGTTGTCGACGCCGACAGTACATCCGTGTCCGATCTGGACCTGGTTATCGATCTTCGTACCTCTCCGAATTCGAGTTTCACCAAGCGTCGCTCTGTCGATAGTTGTGCATGCCCCGATTTCGACATCGTCTTCGACGATCAAAGTGCCGGCTTGAGGAATCCGGTACCACGCGCCATTTTCCTGTTTTGCGTAGCCGAAGCCGTCCGACCCGAGCACAGCATTGCTTTGAACAATGCACCGCTCCCCAACTACCACCCGTTCACGGACCACGGAGCCCGAGTGCAAAACAGTCTTGTTGCCGATCTGTACACCCTCGAGTACGGTGCACCTCGAGTGTATCCGAACGTCATCTCCCAAGCTCACTGCATCGCCGACAAAACTGAATGGGCCGATGTGAACGTTCGTGCCGATCGAAGCCGTATCGGCAATCCACGCCGTTGGATGGATTGTTGCACTCTGCGCCGGCGCACCGAAGAACAACTCGATTGCCTTTGCAAAGGCCAGGTACGGATTGTCATGCCGCAGCAGCGCGACACCGAGCGATGGCCCATCAGGTCCCAGCAAAATCGCAGATGCTTTGGTTCGCTGAGCCTCTTTATGATACTTCGCGTTTGTAAGAAAACTGAGGTCTCCTTTGCGGGCTGCCTCCAAAGTCGCAACGCCATGGATTTCGAGCGAGCCATCTCCCTCCAGTTTGCAGGAAAGTAGACTTGCGAGCTCCGCTAGCGTCAAAATATTTCCTCGTTATTCAGGGTCGCCGAATGTGACCAGAACACAGACGTGAAGGATCAGTACTGGTGGCAAATGAACTCCATCCCCGATTTTGGCTTCTTTCCCGCTCCGATAGAATATGGCAAACTGGTTACGAAGCGTCAACCCTGCGGCCCCCGAGATCATATGAGTACCTCAGATATAGATGGCTTCCTAAACTATCTCAGAGTTGAGCGAGGTCTGTCGGCGAATTCGCTTTCAGCATATAGAAATGACCTTGCAAAACTTGTCTCGTTCGCAGATACGCTCGGAAAGAATGTGAGGTCGTTGGAAGCGGGTGACCTTTCGACTTTCGCTCGATATCTCGGCAGTCGCCGCCTCGGTCCAAGGTCGGTCGCAAGAGCGTTCGTAGCAGTGCGAGGTCTTTACAAATACTTGCTTCAGGATGGCCACCTGAAAGCCGATCCCAGCGTGAATTTGGAGAGCCCAAAGCAGTGGCGGACGCTTCCGCATTTTCTCGCTTCGGAAGAGGTCGACAAACTGCTCGCCGCACCAGATCCTTCGTCAGCACTTGGTCTAAGAGACAAGGCCATGCTCGAGATTCTGTACGCGACGGGTATTCGCGTCTCGGAATTGGTGCGGCTTACGGCAGGCAACGTCAATCTCGATATTGGGTTTGTGACCGTGATTGGAAAAGGAGATAAGGAACGAGTGGTTCCTCTCGGGCGCTCGGCTATTGAATGGACAATGAAGTACCTGCGCATCAGAAGGCGCCTCGCCGGAGAATCAAAGAGCGCACGCACATTATTCGTGACGGAAAGGGGCGACGCGCTTACGAGGCAGGCATTCTGGAGAATCATCGTAACCTACGGCGAAAGGGCTTCCATAGGACACATTACACCGCACGTTCTAAGGCACAGCTTCGCCACTCACCTGCTCGAAAACGGAGCCGACCTCCGCTCCGTTCAGATGATGCTTGGGCACAGCGACATAAGCACGACGCAAATCTACACTCACATAACCAATGAAAGGCTGCGCGAGATATATCGAAAGTTCCACCCGAGAGCTTGAGTTCGAATCGACTCATCACAATTCCACGATGTGAGGACTGCGCGTGAACATCTCTACCAGATAGTCGTGCAGGCAGTTGTAAAGCTGACGCTGGAACTCCCACTGAAACCCTCGCGCCTCAATTTCGCGCGGTTTCAGCGACAGCCGGTATGGGTCATCGTATACTCCGCTGATCTTCAGCCGGATCAGTACATCGATACCCGGGTCTGCTGGTTGCGCTTCCCATTCGAAGAGGGGGTGTTCGTATCGGGCAAGTTGTCCCTCGACCTCTTTCAAGTGGCGGCTGACAGTTGCTGAGTTCATATCGGTCATTAGAGTTTTCCTTTCAATGGACGCCCCGCGGGAATTGCGGTCTTCCGCAGAGATTATAGCCGCGTGCATTCAAATCAATACCCGTGAGGTTTGACAAAAGAATTCGCGCCTACCTACTATCGACTGAAGCTATAAGATCTGGAGAAAAAAAAATGGCGGGTGTTGATCGAGAATCTGTGATGGTTGCGCTTCGCGCGGTGATTGAACCGGATACCAATCGCGACATCGTAAGTTCAAATGTTGTGCGCGACGTCGAAATCAATGACCGCACCGTCAGTCTCAAGCTCGTTCTCAACACACCGTTGTTTCCTGGCAAGGCGAAAATTGAAGCGTTGGCGCGTGAAGCTGTTCTGGGAGTACCCGGAGTGAAATCGGTTGAGATCAAAATGAATTCAGAAATCTCAAAAGGCGCCGCCGGTGCAGGGAAGCAGCCAGTGCCGGGAATCTCAAACATAATTGCTGTCAGTTCAGGTAAGGGAGGCGTTGGCAAATCAACGGTCGCTGTTAATTTAGCAATCGCGCTTGCACGCTACGGCGCGAGCGTGGGCCTACTCGATACGGATGTATACGGGCCGAACGTCCCGATAATGATTGGCGTTCATGAGGAGCCGGCGGTTCGAGGGCAAAAGCTGTTGCCGCATGAGAAGTATGGGATACGAGTGATGTCTCTCGGCTTTCTCAATCGAGGTGATAAGCCCGTTGTCTGGCGGGGTCCAATGCTGCACACCGCGGTTCGTCAGTTTCTGTACGACGTGGAATGGGGAGAACTCGATTACCTGATCGTAGATATGCCCCCAGGAACGGGCGATGCACAGCTAAGCCTGGCTCAGCTGGTTCCCGTGCAAGGCGCGGTACTGGTCACGACTCCCCAAGAAGTTGCTATGGGCGACGTACGCAAAGCGTTCCACATGTTTGAGCAGGTACACGTGCCAGTCCTCGGAATCGTAGAGAATATGAGCTATTTTGTTTGTGATAATTGCTCCAAACGTCATGCGATTTTTGGATTGGGCGGCGGTGAGGAGCTAGCCGCGCGCTTGAGCACGCGATTGCTGGGAGAGGTTCCGCTTTCAATTGCGGTGCGCGAGGGTGGCGACAACGGAGTACCCATCCTTGTTGGAGCGCCGGATGGGCCCCAGGCTGGCGCGTTCATATCAATAGCTGAAAATGTTGCGACTCAGGTGAGCATCCTCGCATCGCAAGGCAGCGGACTGCCGATCATCGATATGAGCGATAGTAGAGGAGAGCGTTTTTCGGTTTAAGGATCGCGAAAAGTTGCTTACTCTTGATCGCCAAACTATAATGAGTTGTTAGAACCGCTGCCCGACTTCAACGAAGCGGTTTGAACCGAACATCATTTGATTCGCGAAGGAAGGGGATTACGAATGCTGACACTGACAGAGACGGCTATCACTGAAGTGAGAAAGTTCATCGAAGCTGAGAGCGCGGGGCCCGAAGCTGGGTTGCGAATTCGCGTTGTTCCCGGCGGATGCAGCGGGTTTTCCTACTCCATGCAAATCGAAGATGGGCCGCGCCCGGGTGACGACATCCTTGACCAGGAAGGTCTTAAGGTATTTGTCGACATGTTCTCGCGACAGTACCTTGATGGCGTTCAGGTCGATTACGTGAGTTCGGTTATGGGTTCTGGATTCACCTTTAATAATCCCAACTCAACCGGAAGTTGTGGGTGCGGCAGTTCGTTCTCCGTTTAGATTCACTGCAAGGCGATCTCGATTGCGTGCAACGGCGCCTGATCCCGGAATTCCAGAGGGCAATCGCTCACGCAATCTGCGAGGTGGCGCCAAGGCGAACTGTCATGAAGGAGAATGCGCATAAAGGAGAATGCGCATAAAGGAAGTGCGCACTTTCCATTGCATTTGCGATCACCTTACGTGCATCCGTTCTAGAATCCTTTGACCTTTCCCGCCCTTCGATAGCATTGCCAAATGATGTGCCACCCAAGGAGTATCACCACCAGCATGGTCGCCCAAGCCCACTCTCCCGAGATGGAGAGATTTCCACCGGCAAAGTAAGTTGAGTGTGAGTTGAGCATGGCCCAGATCAGCGGGAGCGAGAGGTACGTGTTGTGACGTGACCGGGCTCCTGCCAGGGCGACAATCGCCGCATCGGGCGCTTCGCCGTTCTTTACCGCCGTAATGATCTTCTTCTGACTTGGCCAAATCCGGAACCAGACATTGAACGCCATGATCGTGCCAAACATCGCTCCGATGTGAATAAGGTAAGCACGATACGTGAATTTCGCCCAATCGGCCATCAGGTACAACGTGACTGCCACCAGGACGAAGCCGACCGTAGCAAGGACTCTGGTGTTCTTTCCGAGTCCCGACTTTGCAATGATGTCGTAGAGAAAGCTCGCCAGGAAGGTGAACGCCACCATCACGATAGTGCTCAGCTGCCACCCCTTGTTCTCAGCTCCAAGAAGATTGGTACGTTCGCTGTAGAAAACGATGCCGAGTAGAAGCACGCCCGTAATCCAGGTATAAGCGGCACCCCAGCGAAACCAAAACAGAGCCCGTGGCATCAACTCCGGTACGACTTTCTTTTTTGAGTCACCATCGAGCGTTCCAGCAAATGGCCCGTTAACGAAATTAAAGAAGTAGAGCATGCCAATCCATAGGATCCCCGCAAAAACGTGCAACCAGCGAAAGAGTTGGTCTAAGCCACTCATAGTGTTTTCTCCTTTCGAGGTAACCGGATGGGGCGCTGCCGCAACGTGTCTGCAACGGATGCCGCACCGGCAGCGCGACCGGCTATTATACTCACTTGGTTTGGTTGGGGCTAGCGATAATGCGGCTTATTATGTTATGTAGTTGCTGGATGGTTCATTGATTATGAAGGCAGCAGCGCAAGTACATCGCAAAGCTTGTGGAAGGGAGACGTAATGAATAGAAAGAAGGGAAGCGTAGCACTTCTGGCTATCCTGACAATCCTGGGTGTCATGCTCACATTTGCCAGTGGTCAAGAGAATAAGAGCGCCAAACCCGAAGACGTTGAAGGACCTCAGATTGGTCAACCGGCTCCGGACTTCGAGTTACCCTGGGCCGATCAAACGGCTGTGCACGTAGGCAAGGGTGAGTGGGTCAAGCTCTCAGGCTTGAAAGGCTCGAACGTGATTCTTGCGTTCTACGTCGCTGACTGGACAGGTGGCTGAACGACCGAAGTATGTACCTTCCGGGACGGATGGAACGACCTTAGTAAGCTCAACGCGAAGCTCTTCGGAATAAGCGGCGATTACGTTTTTACCCATCACGAGTGGGCTAAGACCCATAAGCTCACGTTTCCGCTGTTGCAGGATCACGACCACGCCGTTGCGAAAGCATATGCGAGCTTCTCGCCGCAACTCGGTGGAATCGATAAGCGCACAATCTTCCTGATCGACAAGAACGGAATCGTCCGTTATCGAAACTTGAAGTTCCGTGCAGCGGCGAAAGAGGACTACGATGCCTTGAGGGCAGAGTTGATGAAGCTGCAATAAACCACGAAGCGATTTTCCCAGATTGGATTTATCTGTAGCTTTACGTGAAAGAATTTCCCTTAGGAGTCGATTGGTCGACAGGTCATCTTTCAGTTGAGCTTTCAGCTTGGTTCAACAGAGCGGCGGCTTCGCGGGTCGCCGCTCTGCCTTTTTCGGATAGCAGCGAGTTCCCGTCCTGCAGTGACGGAGAACTGTTAAAGTGAGGATTTAAGTGTCGGTCGAACAAGACAGTGCGAGTCAACCTGAGTCGGCGAGTCAACGAGAGTCGCCATTGCGGGCAACGGAGGCGAAGCTGGGGGCGAGCTTTGAGTTGTTTGATGGTTGGCAAATGGCCGGGGGATATTCCGACAGCGAGATGGAACATCTTGCCGTGCGGGACAACGTCGGCGTTGTCGATCTTTCACATCACGGAGCAATCAGGGTATCCGGTGGAGAGGCGACTCAGTTTCTTAACGGTATGGTGACGAATAACGTGAAGGAGCTTGTCTCGGGCGCCGGGTTGCGTGCTGCCTTCCTGACGGGTCACGGTAAGGTCAGAGCCTTCTGTCGAATCTTAGGCCTTGATGACGGGTATCTCGTCATCACTGACCCTGGTACGCACGAGAGCGTGTTCAAATATGTTTTCCCGTTTACATACGCCGGCGATTTCAAAGTTGAAGACGTATCGGACAGCTATCGCCTCTTGTCGGTGCAGGGCTCCAAATCGCATCTCGTGATGAAAGAGATATGCTTCGAGCCGGTGCCGTTGGTCAATGAACACCATTCGTTCTTTACGTTGATCGCCGGGCATCGCGCGCTGGTGGCGCGGGCTTCTCATACCGGCGAGGATGGTTATGACATCTTCGTCGCTCGGAATGCCCTCGCCGATGTGTGGGACTTCGTTTTACTCAAAGGGCGATTCCACTCGATCGTGCCGTTTGGACTTCGTGCTCTGGACTCGCTCAGGATCGAGGCTGGAATCCCTGTGTACGGGGTAGATGTTGATGAAACGAACATGATGCTGGAAGCGGGTCTCGCCGACGCGGTGAGCTTCACTAAAGGGTGTTATACCGGCCAGGAAGCAGTTGCGATGGCGACGTATCGCGGGCACGTCAGCAAGAAACTCGTGGGGCTTGCCGTTTCGAGTTCGCTCGTGCCTGCGCCTGGGGATGTCATACGAAAGGACGGGAAAAATATTGGCGCGGTCACCAGCGCCCTGTGCTCGCCATCCTTGGCGTCAGTGATTGCGTTGGCCTACCTGAAGTATGGATTCTTTGAGGTTGGAACGACCGTTGAGATCCAAACTCAGGAGAGAACATCGGATTCACGAGTCGTCGACCTCCCCTTCTACCATAAGACCTGACTGAGGAATTTCTTTAATATTTCTCATGCAGCACCTTCACTTATTTTGATATCTTAGGAATTACTTTAAGCTGGATTCGTGCCCCTTAACAGGCTCCCGCGACATGGCATATCGCTTCAAAACGAAGATTGGGGTGATGGGATCGTCGTCGAACATCGCTGATGATGTCGAGCGCAATCGCCTCGAGGTTCTCGCCTCCAAGCTCGGCCGGGCAATAGCCGAACGCTCGTGTGTTCTCATAACCGGCGCAACTTCAGGGCTCCCGGATATGGTCTCACGAGCGGCAAGCCAATTCGGCGGGCAGACTATTGGAATCTCGCCGGCCATCTCGGCCGAAGAGCACGTCTCGAAATACAAGCTTCCCGTCGATGGCGCGGAGGTAATAATCTACACGGGGTTCGGGTTGAAAGGGCGCAATGTGATCAATGTTCGAGCGTGTGACATCGTGATTGTGTTTGGCGGAGGTGTAGGCACGCTCAACGAATTTACGATTTCTTATGACGAGGACAAGATTATTGGAGTTCTCGTTGGCTCTGGCGGCCTGGCCGATAAGATCGAAGAGATCACGTCGCTGTCAAGCAAGCCTCGCCGAAAAGTGCTCTTCAATTCAGATCCAGGAGAGCTGGTCGATATGTGTCTCGCGGCTCTAAAAAAGTCGATGATCTGACGTGATCAGGCGGAGGTCTTTGGAGTACTCCAGTAGCGGTTCTCGTAGTAATTTCGAATTCCTTCAATCCCGGTTCTGAGTCTTGCCTTCAATGTCTTTTCGTCTTCGGCCCCGGGTCCGGTTACCACTATGAGACCATTGTCCGCCGGTTTCATAGAGACGCCTCCGTCGGGAGTGATCAATTCGATTAGCCCGTTCCATACCGATTCGTCGAGGACCAGAACAGAGCCTCCTCCGCCAAATGCATACACTTTGTCATCACCAGCCTTCACGTAAGACTTGTCGTGTTCGGTCTCGAGCCAATCGATCAGACTGGCAAGTTCGGTAAGCTGTTTTTGGAAAGGCCCTTCAAAGTTTCGCTCTGTCATTGTCCTGTCATAGCCCTTATTCGAGTAGTGGGTGATTCGAGTATCGGGCGACCGCCCGCCTTTAGTGGACCGTTCAGCCACGGCCCTCCCAACCTATTTGTTTTAGTCTTCCATCCTCGACGATCACCGGTACGGTAGGATCGCCGTCGGATATCGCGAGCATTTCGGCGCGATAATCCAGGTTGTCTTGCGCGTTTAGATCTTCGAAGGGAATGCCTTTCGACGTGTAGTACTCGCGGGCCTTCGCGCAGTGCGGACAGCCCGGTTTCGTATAGATTTTTACTTCCATGTGATTGCGTCGCCTCGTGACGTAAACCGTTATTCTCGCTTCGTAGTCTAGCAAAGCAGTGTGTGAGTTCCAAGAGCGGCACGATGAAACGAGTTAGAACAGTTTGATAATCATGAAACGCGAATGGTATCGTTGCCGCCGAAACGCAATGCAAGACGACGCAAAAAAGCGATCTGCCGAACACGCGGTCGAAATGGTGAGGGACGGAAACATAGTCGGCCTCGGCACCGGGTCTACTGCGAAATTCGCGATTGAGGGTCTGGGTCGGCTGATAAGAGGCGGCCTGGCAATCAAAGGCGTTCCTACATCGGTTGCTACACAGAGATTGGCGCGAGAGCAGGGAATTCCATTAATCGAGTTGAACGACATCGATCAGATCGATATCACGATCGACGGCGCCGATGAGATCGATTCCGCCTTCGATATGATCAAAGGCGGGGGTGGCGCGCTCACCCGCGAAAAGCTTGTTGCCCTCTCCTCGACAAAGCGAGTCATCCTTGTCGACGAAAGCAAGCTCGTCTTGAAGCTCGGCCAATCACACTTGCTTCCGGTGGAAGTACTGCCATTCGCATGGAAGATGGCCCAGCGACAGTTGCAAAAGCTCGGCGCCGCCGCTTCCCTTCGAATGCTGGACGATCAACCGCTGTTCACCGACAACGGGAATTACATACTGGATTGCGGTTTTGGCGCTATCGAGGACGCTCGAGAACTGGAAGGCGAGATAAAAGGTTTACCCGCGGTGATCGAATGCGGATTATTCATAGGCATCGCCGATACGCTGGTTATCGGATTTGAGGACCGCGTCGAGGTTCGAGAGCGGCTTTGATTTTCTTTGCTTGAAGTTCACCCCTACTGTAGAATCAGCCAACCCCCACAGATTCTTGCTGCCGTTTCCCGGAGGCACCGTGGATATCTCCCAGCTTAGAGAAGGGCTCTTTGAGAGCTTTGATGACCTTGTCGAAATAGAAGTCTGCCGGAGCAAAGAAATGGTCCCTGAGAACAATAAACTGCTCCGATGCTTTCAGTACATCAAAATGGACAGGGTATCGGTAGGCGACTATTGCTGGAATGGCGAATGCACCAATTGTCAAATCTGGTATCGCGCGGACGACGGCGAGATCAAATCTGCGCTCGCCTGTCGATTGTATGTGAAACCGGGAATGATCATCACCGGTTTGAGTGCCTGCCTGAATACCGATTTGACCGAGTAACTCAATCCCTGGGCTTGAATACGAATCGGTAAATCATGTCCGTCACGGATTCGATAGCGCGTTGCTGGTCGAACTCGCACGAACCAGTCACATAGTCCTGAGATAAATCAAAGACAACGCGGTGTACGACAAACGCCGCCGCTTCAACATCGATGTCCCAGGTCAGTCCGGCTTTGTGCGCAAGCGAAATCAATTCCTGCAGTTTCGCGATCGATCGCTCCATGATCAATCTGTGGCGTGCAGCGAAGTCGGCATCCTTCAGAAGAAGCTCGCACACGACGCGATGAAGTCCCGAGTGCTTTTGCTTGTCTGTTATCGTGTTCGCTACTGCGTGTTTTATTCTGCGTCTCAAGTTCGAATCGAAGAGGTGTTCCGGCGTCAGCCCGTCAAATATGTTTTTGTAGAGTTCATCAGCGAGGCGATCGAAGATGGTCAACAGCAATTGACGCTTGTCGGTAAAGTAGACGTAAAAGGACCCAACGCTCACTTCGGCTTCCGATGCGATATCGTTCGACGTGGTCTTCTCGTATCCGCGCTCCTGGAACAAACGAATCGCCGCTTGAACGATCTTTTCCCGGGTTCGCTTGCTGCGAGCCTGTTTCGGGGCTGTCGGTACTGTCAGCCCTATGACCTCGCCCATTGTGTGTCCTCCGATGAATCCTCGCAGAATTGCAATGCGCATTATACCAGTCCGTCGACTTATGTGAAGAACAATAAATATTTATCGCAGATAGCATTAACGGTTTGGTGCGCAAGAAAAGTCGATGCTATTCTCGTTTGTCGCTGAATCAAGACTCGCGTGGGGAGCAAATATGAAGGCAGTGGTCATCAATAAGCACGGTGGTCCGGATGTTCTTGAACTGACCGAATTGCCGGATCCAATATTCAACGAGAACGAAGTGTTGGTTCGCGTGAAAGCATGCGCGTTGAATCATCTTGACGTATGGGTCAGGCGCGGCTTGAAGGGCGTCGAGTTTCCGATGCCGCACGTCCTCGGCTGTGACATCGCCGGAGTCGTAGAATCCGTCGGGCGATTGGTGAAGAACACTTGGCCGGGTGAGGAGGTTGTGCTTTCCCCCGGAGTCTCGTGTATGCACTGCGAGTATTGCTTGTCCGAGCGTGACAATCAGTGCGCTTCTTATGACATCCTGGGTTATCGCGCAGACGGCGGGTATGCCGAATATGTCAAAGTTCCTTCGGTCAACGTCCTTTCCAAGCCGAAGAACCTGAGCTTTGAAGAAGCGTCATCGGTCCCACTCGTCTTTCTTACGGCGTGGCACATGTTGGTTGATAGGGTAGATCTCAGACCCGGCGAGACATTACTGGTGCACGCTGCCGGAAGCGGAGTCGGGTCGGCCGCTATTCAAATCGGCAAGCTGCTCGGCGCGCGGGTCATAGCGACGGCTGGCGCAAACGCGAAGCTCGATAAGGCTAAGTCCCTTGGCGCCGACGAAACAATAAACTACGAGACCGAAGACTTCCTCGATGCCGTAAGACGGCTGACGGGAAAACGCGGAGTCGATGTTGTCTTTGAGCACACCGGCGAAGGAACCTGGGACAAGAGCATTAGAAGCCTGGCGCGAGGAGGGCGACTGGTTACTTGTGGCGCCACGTCCGGTTTCAACGGTAACCTTGACATTCGATATTTATTTTCAAGACAAATCAGCTTGCTTGGATCTTATATGGGTTCGAAGAAGGAATTGATCGAGGTAATCAAGTTCTTCGAGGACGGGCGATTGAGACCGGTAGTCGATCGAGTGTTGCCGCTCGAGCAAGCGCAGGACGCTCATCGAGCCATAGAACACCGAGCGCAGTTCGGAAAGATTGTCCTGACGCCATGATTTCGCGGCCCTGCGATTCAGGATAAGATCGGAAGTCCGGATCCAACGACAGTGGGTGGAGATGTAGTAACGGGCATTGCGTTGTAGAGAGTATCGCGCTCGATTGGAATGCGGCCCGCGCCGCGAACCATTTCCTCGATCCCGGCTTTTGTTAATTGATTCTCGTTCCCCTCAGCGAGATAAGACTCCATCAGCGAGCCGCCTTCATTGATCGTTCCATCCAGATCGTCGGCGCCGAAACGCAAGGCAATCTGCGCGATGTTTTTACCCAGCATCACCCAATAGGCTTTGATGTGCGGTATGTTGTCGAGCATTAGTCTCGATACGGCCATCGTCTTCAGGCTGTCGATTCCGCTCGGACCGGGGAGGTGAGATAGTTCTGTGCCCTTCGGATGAAAGGCGAGAGGTATGAAACACATGAACCCGCCGGTCTTGTCCTGAAGTTCTCGAAGCTTGACCATGTGATCGACCCTGTCCTCGTAAGACTCGATGTGTCCGTAGAGCATGGTGGCGTTCGTAGGGATGCCGCGGCGGTGAACCTTCTCAGACAACTCCAGCCATCGTTCACCCGAGGTCTTGTGAGCGCATATTCGGCTGCGAGTCGGATCGCGAAGGATCTCCGCGCCGCCGCCCGGGCAGCTATCCAATCCCGCGGCAATCAGTCCGTCGATCACCTCTTCGTCCGTCATCCTGCACACCCGTGTCAGATGATCCAGCTCGACCATCGTAAAAGCCTTCAAATGCATATCGGGAAAATTGCGTTTCAACTCGCCAAGGAGGGTCGAGTAGTAATCGAACTGAAGCCGCGGATGCAGGCCTCCCACAATGTGCAGCTCGCGCGCGCCTTCCTGATAAGCCTTCCCGGCGATTCCCACGCACTCCTCAACAGACCACTCATAAGCCTCGGGATGTCGTACACGGCGATAGAAACCACAAAACGCGCAGTCTGAAATGCACACATTGGTATAGTTCATATGGCGATTCACATTGTAATAAGTGAGATCGCCGTTGATCCGTTCACGCACTTGATTGGCGAGCGCGCCGACGGCCAAAAGATCGTCGGTCTCGAACAAGGCCACTCCATCCTCGAAGGACAGACGCGTCTGACTTTGAATCTTCTCAGCGATCTGCTTCAGATCTGGCGAGGAAGTAGCGGGCATTCAAGGCCTCCATCGATGATGATTTCAACGGGATTATACAAATAATCAGACAGGACACCAAATCCGTGATGAGTCGTTTTCCAGCGCGGTCTGATAAGAGATGTGTCCGGACCGCGCGGGGCGTGCAATCCCGCGCGGCGAACATTTCACGATGAATAGACAGAACGAGCCTACTATTCTTCAGTGGGCTTTACGATGCCTTTAAGCTCCGCGCGAAGGCGCTCGATTTCCGTAATCCGTTCCGATATCCGTTCGAAAAGCGCAGCCTGAGCCTTGACGCCTTCGCTTATCAGAAACGCCGCGGCTTCCGACCGGCTCTTGAAGATACCCGTTTGCACCAGGGCATCGAGGCTTCGCAGTGAGTCTTCGTTGACTCTTACCATCACTACGTGATCTCTTGCGGACAATGCAGAATCGATTGCCTTGCCGATCGATTCGGTGGCCTTGTTTATCGCTTCACCTGTTTTTTGCGCGACCTCTTTGACGGATGAGGCGAGCTCATCAAACCCTGACTTTGGTTTCGGTTCGTCATTCGGTATGTTTGTCACGACGATGTCGTCCTCCGTCGAAGTCTTCTCTTCAACAATCACATCCCCAGCCGAATTTCGCTCATTAGCCATTAACGATCCCTCCTTACGTTTGCTTTCGTAATGCACTTACGCGATTGCGAGACTTAAAGTTTCGTGTGAGCACGCTCGGTTTGAGAAAAATACACAGTCGCTACGGGGTGTTCGCACTAAATCGTTGCGATTGAATGAGGTGTGCCATATGATGAAGAACTTTCTTGGCTTCCAGCATCGCGCACATAGCTCTCAAGCCGATGCCCGAAGCGCGACCCCAATCGATCGTAAGGTGGTGAGGTTATGGAGACACAAACCAAGACGGCTTTGCACGCGAGCGTCACAGTGCCGGTAGTTCGAAAACTGTTGCACCGAGGTGCCCGATCCCGGCTCGCAAGAATCCTCACCAAAGCCTATCCGGTTGAAGTGGCTCGTCTATTTTCGACTCTCAAGGGGTCTGAGCGGCGTCAGGCTTTCGATATCCTGCTCGCGGAGAGCGATGTCGCGCATGTCGCCGCCGTGATCAGTGAAGCATCGCCTGCCGACATGCTGCCGTTGCTGGAGAGGCTGGAACCCTCTCAAATTGCAAAGTACCTGAGTGAGATGTCGGCCGATGACGCCACCAGCCTGGCTTCGCATCTTCCCGACCCTCTGGCGGCGCAAGTCCTTACGATGATGGAAGCGGAACCTGCGGCGGACGTGCGTGAATTACTCGAACATGAAGAGCAGACCGCCGGCCGCATTATGACTCGAAATTACTTCGCGCTCGACGAAGACGTCACCATCGCCGAGGCGGTAACCGCTCTTCAAAAGCGCTCTGAAGAATTCGAGATGGTGTTTTACGTCTTCGTCGTGGACAAGCGCGACCATCTCGTCGGAGTGGTCAGCCTAAGGAAACTCCTGACGACGCATCCGGCCACGCAGCTTAAACGAATCATGGCCGACGACGTGATCAGCGCGAGGGTCGGGGCCGATCAGGAGGAAGTGGCCCGATTGGTGGCGGAATACAATCTGCTGGCCGTTCCCATAGTCGACGACGAACGGAAGCTGGTTGGAATTGTCACAGTCGATGACGTGATCGATGTTTTGCAAGACGAAGCCGAAGAAGACCTGCTTGCACTTGCGGGCGTATCCGCGGAAGAGCGAGTTGACACACGAGCAAGGCGATCATTGCGACTGCGAGCGCCGTGGCTACTGGTGAACCTCGTCACGGCGTTTCTGGCGTCGTATGTCGTATCGCGTTTTGAAGGCTCGATCAAACAATTGCCACAACTCGCCACACTTATGCCGATTGTTGCCGGAATGGGCGGGAACGCCGCCACTCAGACCCTGACGGTGATCATTAGAGGATTGGCTCTCAACGAGGTCGTCAACACAACGCGCGCTACCTTGAAGCAATCGATCGTGGGAATTGGCAATGGTTTGATCAATGGTCTGGTGTGTGCGGCCGTGGTAGCCGGTTATTATCACAGCGCGTGGCTTGGGCTGATAATAGCCGTGGCGATGATGATCAACATGCTGGTCGCGGGAGTTGCGGGGACGTTGCTTCCGGTTATCCTGAAGCGCTTGAACATCGATCCCGCCGTGGCCTCGTCCGTTTTCGTGACGACGTGCACGGATGTAGCCGGGTTCTTCTCATTCCTCGGTATCGCAACCCTGTTGCTGAACTTGAGAGTGCTCCACGCGGGGTGAGGCCAATCGAGCGTTGCCTGGGGAAGCGACGCTACAGCGCGAGCTTCGTCCTGATCGCGCCGATGGCCGACTGGATTCGCTGAACGCGCGCCGTTGTTTCGGAGCTCCTGCTTTCCGCGCTCTTGATTGCCTCATCGATTAGCCGCCTGGCGTAATTGAATTCCATTTCCACTCTTTGAACGCGCTCACGCTCGGGCCGTCCGGCGGAAAGGGCTTTGTCGAGGTGGGAAGCGGTCTGGCTAAGATTGGTCACTGTCTCCTGCCACTTGCGTTGTTGCGCGCTTGCCAGGGCGCTTGCCGCCGACAAATCTGCGCGATCGAGGTCGCCAGGCGAAGTTTCCTGTACGTACAGCGGCGGCGGCGGAGCCTGTGCGTTCGCGTTCTGAGCCGCCGGCTTGGCGCTCTCAGTGTTCGCATTTTGCGCGGGCGGTTTCACGCAGCTCGATGACATCAGCGTTATTGCCACCGTCATTAGTATCAGGTTGAGTCTATCTTTCAAATCATCATCCTTGTTTTATCTTTTTGCGAGGAATTGATTGTATCGCCCTCTATTCAAAACTCACAGCAATCGCCGGAACAAATTAAAGCCGATCGTGAATTTGCTCGGCGGCAAAGCCAGGTTACTCGAGTTGTACCTGGCGGTTGTTGTCGTCTGTGTATTCGCAAAGTTGAGCGAAAACACGTGCCGGCCAATCCGCTTCTCGATTCCGAACCCGATCTCCGCTTCTGACCTATTTCTGAAGCCAATAAGCTGCCCACTGTCCGTGTTGAAGTCCGCAACGATCTGTCCCATCCTAAATCCAACTCGCGGAGTGTATTCAAACAGCAGGGAAGTCGTGGGACGAACCTGCGCGTTCACGCCAAAACCGAATGATCCCGAATGCTGACCGAGCCGCAGCTTTGCCGCGAGCGGTTGGGTCCGCAGAAATTCCTTGAATCGATCGCCGCCGTTTGAATTGACGTGCACGGCCGGCGAGAAGAAGACATTCACATACTTCGTCACGCTTCGAGCGAGCATCGTTTGAAAATTCCACGTGTATCGCTCGGTAAAGTTGTAGTCGCCTTCGACGCTCGCATAAGCCGACAGCGCAACCGGCGACTTGCCTGCTTCATCCAGCAGGTGGTAACCGAGCCCAAGCTCGATGGTCTTGCACAACCCCGGCTGACAGAGAGGCGAGCGATACACATTCGCGTATAGGTGATCAGTGATTCCAAACGTCAAGCCGAAGGACGATACGGCAAAGCTGTCGAGCCCAAACAAATCCTTCGAGATTCGCGCGATATGCTCATCCCTGGCTTCATTTTCGAACGCTGTGATCGGCTCCTGAAAGCGATGCGTAAACGTCATGTTCAAGCTGTGACGCCGCACTCGCTTCGGAGTGGGAATGTTCACTACGCGATAATCGTAGGGCTCGTAGGTTTTGCTGCTTTCACGTTGCCTGGCCGGCTGCGGTTGAGATTGTTCCTTCGGAGGTTGCTGAGTTGCGGCGAGGGCGGCGTCGGTTACACGCTCGATCGTTTTGGTCGCGGTATTGATTCGGATCCGTTCGCCGCCGGATTCCACGATCACGATACCCGGAGCTTCGTCATCAAACGTAACCTTCATACTCGCGGGCCGCTCGGCGGGGTTCGCGCTTACGATCAATTCTCCGGCAATGCTATTTTCGCCGAGCACCGAGAACGAAAAAGGAAAGCGGCCTTCAAGCTCCGGAATCAGTTCGATGGTCTTCGTTTGGCCCGCCGGTACTTGCTCTTCGATGTGCAGTTCTAGAATTGAAAAGCGCATATCCCTTGCGTCCGAATCGAGCAACAGACGCACGCATTCGCCCTTGTTTATGGGAATCAACACGGGCGTGGCGTTGGAGGCGTGCGCCGTTATCCTTATCTCGCGAGGTTCGAGCCGATCGCTTACGAGTTTCGCGTCGCACGGCGATGAGAGCAAGAACACCAGGGTGCAAAGAGTGATTCCAGTCGCTAATCTCATTCTCATTTCCAAGAGTCTCCTCGATGCGGATATCGAAATTGCCGGCGCATGTGTAGCAGTTTTTCTCCGGGGAGTATAAACTTCGTTACGACCTTTTCCCAACGGAGTCATCAACAAAGGCCGAAAGAGAATCTGGTCACGCGGCTGTGACCGTGTGATGCAAGTCAGCGACGGCGGAGAGCCGCCGGGCTAAGACAAAGTACATGGCGAGAAAGTCGGATAAAAAGCACGTCGCTAAAGCAACGACCCGCGGGAATCGTAGCCGGGTGCTCCTGATCGCTGTCGGCGTTCTGCTTGTTGCGGTCGCGGTGCTTGTTGGTCTGTCCTCGATGCGCTCAAGCTCCGGCGTCGCGCCGAGTGGGCCTGCGGGTCCGGCCCCTCCCCCCACGGGCGACGGACGCGCGCGGCAGGTGTCCTATGAGACCGTCAACAGCTATCCACACGATCCGACTTCTTTCACGCAGGGGCTGCTTTGGCGAGATGGCGGGTTTTATGAGAGCACCGGAATGTACGGCCACTCGAAACTTCGGCGGCTGGAATTCCCATCCGGCAAGGTGCTCAAGGAAGTGAGCCTCACCGATGATTTATTTGGCGAAGGGCTCGCATTGGTCGACACTCGCCTGGTTCAGTTGACGTGGACCACGCATCGCGGATTCACGTACGACATCCAATCATTCAAGAAGCTCGAAGAGTTCCACTATGACACCGAGGGCTGGGGACTGACCTATGACGGCGCTAATTTGATCCTGAGTGATGGCTCAAGCGATTTGTTTTATCTCGATCCGCACTCGTTCAAGGTCATAAAGAAACTCCCGGTCACCATGAACGGCCGGCCGATTACCGAATTGAATGAACTCGAGTTCATTGACGGCGAGATTTGGTCGAATGTTTGGCAGACCGATTTAATCCTGCGAGTCGACCCCGCGACTGGGCGGGTCGCCTCATTCCTGAACATGAAGGATCTGCTTGCTCCTTCTGATCGAACAGGAACGGAAGACGTGCTGAACGGAATCGCTTACGACGCGGACAAGAAAAGAATCTTTGTGACAGGCAAGCGGTGGCCGCGCATCTTCGAAATCAGAATCAAGCAATAAATCACCGAACGACAAATCTACTCTTCGAGTCGCGATGCAAGCTCTTCAACCTTCGTCGTGGGTTCAAGACACGTGTAGTTTCGACAAACATACGCTGTGGCATCCCCATTGATTGCCGATCTTCCCGCAAGCAGCTTTATTGCGTCCGCTGCGTCCTCGTCACCCGGTTCACAACCAGCCATTATCTTGTTGGGAATGTACCGCGAGTAGATTTCTTCGACGAACGACCGCACCTCGTGCGAATCGAGGCGTCCGACGATCGCAATCTCCTTCGGCTCGGACAGATAAAAATCCAAAGCGCTCAGCATGTAGCCAAAAGCACTCGGATAGCGGCTCATCGCCGGGCGCAACGCCCGCAGGATCGTCACCGCGTGACGTGAATAGTCCTGTTCCTGTGTGAGAAGCCCCAATTTCAGAAGCGCCATCGCCGCCACCGAGTTTCCGGACGGCGTAGCGTTGTCGAAGTAGTCCTTGGTTCGCGCGATCAGCTCCTCGTGATCCGATGACGTAAAGTAAAACCCGCCGTCCTGTTCATCCCAGAACTGGGCGATCATCGTGTCGGCAAGCTCGCGCGCTTGCGTGAAGAACTTGAGATCGAACGTCGCTTCGTATACCGCGAGCAAGCCCTCGATCACGTATGAATAATCCTCGAGATAGCCGTTGAGCTTTGCCTGACCCGCTTTGTAGGTGCGCAGCAATCGGCCCCCACGAATCAATTGCGTCGCGATGAATTCAGCGTTGCGAATCGCGACCTGGCGATAGTCGTCGCGGCCGAGGATGTTCGCCGCTTCCGCGAATGCCGTCAGCATAAGCCCATTCCACGCCGCCAATGTCTTGTCGTCGCGTCCGGGGCGTATGCGCTGCTCGCGCGCGTTGAAGAGCTTTCGCCTGCCGGCGTTGAGTATGCGATCGATCTCCTCGGCGCTCTTGCCTTTCTGATTCGCAAAAGCTTCAAGCGAAACAGGCGTGTTGAGAATTGACTTGCCGTCCTCAAAATTGCCTTCATCGGTGACGTCGAAGAATTCGCAGAACAACTCGCCGTCCTCCTGGCCCAGAATGTCCAGGACTTCGCTCTTCGTCCAAACGTAAAACTTTCCTTCCACGCCTTCGCTGTCGGCGTCTTCCGACGAGTAGAACCCGCCGCTCGAATCCGTCATATCGCGAATGATGTATTCGAGCGTCTCCTGGGCGACTCGCCGGTAAAGCGGATTCTTTGTCTGCTGATATGCATACAAATAGATTCTTGTGAGCAGCGCATTGTCGTAGAGCATCTTCTCGAAGTGAGGGACAAGCCACCGCGCATCGACCGAATAGCGAGCAAAGGCTCCGCCGAGATGATCGTACATCCCTCCCCCCGCCATCTTCTGAAGCGTTGTCTCGACCATTTGCAGCGCTTCGACTGAGTGAGTTCGTTTGTGATGACGAAGCAGAAACATAAGGGACATTGAGGGAGGGAACTTGGGCGCGCCGCCGAACCCGCCGTGTTTCGGATCGAAGTTGCCGGCGAGCGCCGAGAACGCCTGGTTCAGCACTTCGGTCGTCAGCATTTCATTTGAGGCGATGAAGCGGTCGCTCTTCTTCAGTTCCGCGGTGATGGCCTCGGCGCTCGAGAGGATCTCGTCGCGCTTGTTCTTGTAAGAATCGGCGATCGCCGCGAGCACTCGCCCGAACCCGGGCATACCGCGGCGATCCTCGGGCGGATAGTACGTGCCGCCGTAAAAAGGCTTCAGATCCGGCATAAGAAACATCGTCATCGGCCAGCCGCCGTGACCGGTCATCAACTGCACCGCGTTCATGTAGATTGAATCGAGATCGGGCCGCTCTTCGCGATCCACTTTTATGCAGACGAAGTTCTCATTCATCACTCGGGCGATCTCTTCGTTCTCGAATGACTCGTGCTCCATCACGTGGCACCAGTGACACGCGGAGTAGCCGATCGACAAGAGGATCGGTTTGTCTTCGTCGCGCGATCGCGCGAGCGCTTCGGGACCCCACGGATACCACTCAACCGGATTGTGCGCGTGTTGAAGAAGGTACGGACTGGTCTCGTCGATCAATCGATTTGTGTGCTGATGTTGAGTCATTGCTGTCCCCGCTCAGTTGGTTGCGTGAAGTCACTATAGCGGTTGGGCGTCGCGTTTTTCCAGCATACTCAGGTTGGAACGAGTGTGATTGGAATGGGCTGTGTCCTGGATGATACGCGTTGTTCCGATTGACACCTCAATCGATTGAGGTGTTGGAGCGGGCTTCGGCTGGTCCTAACTGTTTCAACACTTTTCCAGTCGGTGAAAAAGCCGTTGAAACGGTTCCAGATCACGCGTCCGCGCCGAACACCCACTGAACGTGGGGTGTTAATCGGAGCGATGAGCCGCGCTTACTCTAAGAGACACCCCGTGCTGAGCATCAGCGGGCATGTACATCTTGTCCGGCACGCGCGCGAGAATTGTTGACGGCAATCTCGGACAGAAGCTTCAATTCGGCGCGATAGATTCGTCGCAAAAAACTGATTGTGAGGAATCGTTCCAGTACTCCTAACAAGCCGCTTCTTTCGGTTGTGCGCTCGGTTGCAATCGTTACTTCGCACGATGCGTTTTGATTCCGGGCGTCAACGATAAACGACGTGGTCGATGCTGCGCCGTCCAGAACGAATTCGACCAGGATCCGGCCGGGTTCGGGTTCTGCGATCCCGGCTCGGAAAGTCTGCAGCTTTCCGAAGATGCGCATTTGAAAACTAATGATCGTACCGGCGCCGACTCCACCCTTCTCTACGTCGAGCGAGACAAAGTAACTCTTAGGTAGAATCAACGGATGACCGCCGCGATAGTCCGCCAGGATGTCGTAAACGAGTTTCGGGGGAGCGTCGATCAGCGCCGATGCCGCGGCTCGATAAGGCTTCATCAGTCCGTCTCCCTTTTGGATTTGCCAAGCAACACTAACGGCACGAGGCGCCTTAATGTTTCCTGAGCACATACGTGGAGGGGATTGTAATCAGGGAGTAACGTTTGCGGCAAAGCTAGCCTGAAGCGGGCGATCGTGGTTGTCCCAGCCAAGAGTTGTGCAGACGATGTGTCCTCGCCAATCGGCTTGTGTGCGGCCGGGCAATTCGACGCCGACGGTGAATGTGAGCGCGCCGGTTGCGCCCAGCCGGTGAACAAACGGAATGGCCTGGGTATGAGCCGCGCCGCTCGCGGACCTGGTCGTAATCAGGATCCGTTGCCATTGCGCCGAACGTCCCGATTGTTCCTGCATATTGAATGTCAGATCGTAGCGGTATCCCGACGCTGTCCTCAGACCACGCACGCGGACGAGTCTCGCGTCGAATCCGCCCGACTCGCTTCGCGGCAGGGGAGGCGGTGCAGGGTTTGAGACAGAGTTCATTCGTGAAGCAGGTGGATCGGGAGCCGGCATCGGTTGCGGTCGAGTCAACGGCGCGCGGTTTGTAGATTGAAGCGCGGGAGGTTCGGCTATCTTCTTATCAACTGTGGGCGAATGCGATTCGGCTGGCGCGGCCGCGACGGGTGCAGGCTGCTCTTCGACATAGTCTTGAGCCTCTTTCGGAGTAGCAATGAATGGGAGCGCGACTTCCGTTACGTTTGCTACGCGGGCTTCGCTTGCGGCGCGCCGGCGATTCATTTTCGAAAACACCATGTACAACGCCACCACCGAAATAAGAACAAGAGCGGCGACCGTAGCGACAGCGGCCAATCGAAATCCCCGGGCATCGGTGTTCCGATCTTGCGCAAACATCGGCGTGTCAGCAATAACGGCTTCATCGTTGGAGATCACCTGGGATTCCGCCGCCTGTGATTGCCGCTCTACGAATGGCTCGCCGACTTGTTTGTTATCGAGAGCAGACTCGTCTGAGTTGCTTTCAACCGCCTCAACATCATGCTCGATATCAGGCAGAGTAAACGTAGTCGGCCGACTGATTTCTTCTTGAGCCTCTGATTTGACCGCGAGCACCCTGGATATCGCGTGCTTGACGAGTTGTACTCCGTGCACCGGGCAAGCTGAGAACGTCAAAGGATACTCCGCCGCGCAAGTCGGACAGTACAACACAACCGGATTTGCGGATTCATCATTCGCGCCGAACTCGTGGCGCTCATCGGCGAGACTGCCGGCGTCGCGCATTGAGAGAGTCCGATCGCCGGGCGCGAGGCTCGATCCATCTTCAGGACAAAAGAGATAACCGTCGTCCACTTCGAGAGCGCAAACGGGGCACGTTTTCATTGCTTCCTCCCGATCACTGGCTGCAGAACACCGCTCCTGTTCGTGTTTAACAACTGGAACTTCTCACAGGCAGATGCGTTTGCCGTCCACAGGAGTTGCCCGCGAAAGACGGGTTTGTAACGGCCCCCGGGTTGACTGCAGCGGCAATTTTGATACGGGTGGCGACGACTAGCAATCGCCGGCGATTGTCGGTTATTCTTGAACCTCATGCGAACATACGTAAACCTGTCGAGGCGGCCCTTCATAAATCACCGTCTCTTTTGGATCGCTCTGGTTGCGGTTTATTTCATCGGCTTGTGGTTGGTGCTTTGGATTGGGTCCGAGAGAAATCGCGTGCTCGCGAAGCAAACGGAGATCAAGCAGCGCGTCGAGGGGCAGCGCGCGGCTTATGATGATGTGATTCGCGAGCAACAGCGGCAAAAGGAACAACAGCAGAAAATCTTTATAAGCGAAGAACAAAAGCTGCAGCTCGCCTCAGCCCGGCAGTTGATTCAACGCAAATCTTTTTCGTGGAATCGAATGCTCAGCGACCTCGAAGGCTATGTCCCAAAGACAACCCGGATAATGAGTATCAAGGTGGACGAGATAGCAAATGCCGGCGAAGGAGTAGAGGCCAGGGTCGAAGTAAAAGCTATTGGCACCACGGCGGCCGAGATGACCGAAATGATGGCGAACCTTGAAAAGTCCGGCGGCCTCTTTGCCGTAGGCAACACCGGTCAGGAAACGATGACCGAGAACGGCGAGACGCCCTTTACGCTGACCTTAACCTACAATCCGGCGAGAGGTGGCGGCCGATGAGCACCCGGGTGCGCGAACGAGTGACCCGCACTGAAGTCCGCAAGATAAGAGCGGTAAGTTTGCCGTTCGGTCTGCGAGCCGGAGAGTTAATCGCGGCAGTGCTCGGGTTGATTCTGATCATCTGGGTTACTGCCTATTACTTCACCTCGCTTCGGCCTCAACAGGATCAGTTGCTTGTTCTCGAGAATCAATTTGCCGAACAGCAAAGGAACCTCGCGCTGAACGCGGGCCTAACGAACGCGAGTCCGGGAAAGACACCCGAAGACCAGGCCAAAGAAACGCTCGACAGCCTTGAAACATTCAAGGGCAGTCATCTGAGACCGTTTTCGTCTGGACGCATCGATCTAATAAAAGAAATCAACGCGCTCGCCAAGAAGAACGGCGTCACGCTTACGAGCGGTATCGATATGGGAGCGGCGTCAATCACCGATTCGGACAAGGCCGCCGATAAGACAAGCTCGCAACAACGCAACAAGGCCGACGAGATCTTCAACGCATTTCCCAATGTCAGCTTTCACTTTACTGTTTTCGGCCAGTACACGAACCTGAGGGCCTTCATCAATCAGCTCGAGCATGAAAAACATTTTCTGGTGGTCAAGTCGATCAACCTGTCGAACCAGGAGGCCAGGGCTAGTAGCAGACGAGCGCGATCCGAAGTAACGTCCGGCATATTGCTGACGATTGAGATGTCGGCTTATTTTCAACCTTGATCAGAGAGCTGAGTTCAGGCTTCAACACGGTCGAGGCGATGCACCAGGCCCCGCTCACGATAAGTAGCAAATGGCAAAGCGAAATTCGGACAAGATCAAATATATCGCGCTCGCGGTTCTCGGCGGCATTCTTGTCATCGTTTTCGTCTACCAGATATTTTTTAGCGCGCCCAAGCCGAAGCCGAGACCGAACACACAACTCGGCAACACCGCTTCGACGACGTCCCCGGCTAAACCGTCGACGGCCGTCCCCCAGTCCCGCAATCTAAGCGCGTCTGCTCAGCAGGAAGCATTAATTCAGCAGATGTTGGCGGATGTGACCCCGCTCAATATATCGTTGATCTCGAGAGCATCTGATCGAAGCGACAAACCCGGCGCACGGGGGAACATCTTTGCTTACTTTGTCGAGCCACCAAAGCCTGAGCCGCCACCACCACCACCTCCGCCGATTCAGCTTCAGTCGGTGCAGCCTCAAAGCGCGGTGGCCGGGACTCCGAGGGCGTTTACGATGGTGATTACAGGGAATCAGATTCCGGCCGACGCGCAGTTATTTTTCGATGGCGCGGTGCGAACCGCAAAACGCGTGAGCCCAACGCAGCTATCGACAGAGATGACGCCAAACGACTACGCCTTCGCGCGAAACATCAACATTGACGTGAAGTCTCAGAGCGAGCCGGCGAAGTTGTTTTCGAACCCGCTCCAGTTTTCCATTCAAGCGGCGCCCGAGCCTCAGTTTATCTACAAGGGCAGGCTCGGGGCTCTCAATCAGCCGGCTTATAATTACGCTGTGTTTGAGTTGAATAACACGAAAGAGATCAAGCGAGGAAAAGTCGGCGATACGATAATGGGAATATGGCGCATCGATGCGATCTCCGCGGATGCCGTCGACGTAACGAATACTCAGTACGACATCAAGAAGCGAATTGCTCTGCAGGACAAAGTAAGATGAAGCCAGTGATGACCGCACCGAAAGCAAAAAGAAGAGAAGCATCGAATTCAAGTGAGCAGGGCTGGGCGTTGCTCGGATTGTTGCTGGCACTCGGCATCATGAGCATTATGCTCGTATCGACAGTCGTGCCGAACGTGCAGATGGCTGTTCAACGCGATAAGGAAGTCGAGATGGTTTACCGCGGTGAGCAGATGGCGGCAGGAATTGCGCGGTATTACGGCCGGGGCAATCTTACGGGAATCCAGCTTCTGGCGCCGCCTCCTTATGGTTACTTGACCGAGTTGTCGAAGTTGAAAGAAGGCGTGACGATCGGCGTCCGAGAGATAAGATTCGTCAGATCATCGGCGATGATTGACCCGATGACGAGTTCCGAATGGGAACCGGTGCGTGCCAGAGATCCGCGAATCATGAAGTTCCTGCAGGCGTGGGCCGCGGAAACGTTGATTCCTATTCCCACTCAGTACCTGTTGCTGGCGGCGCCGCCTCAAACAAGCGTCTTCAAACCTCTAACGCCCGATCAACCGGGAGTCGCGCCGCCCGCGGGTGAAGTCGAGGGTGGCCGGCCAACACCGCCGAGTGTGATTAACCCGCCTCAACAGGTCAGGCCTCCTTTAAGACCAAATCCCAACGCCGATGATTCGGACACCGACGACGACGCGAACAACGATCCGCTGGGACATCTGTTCTCCGACGACAAACCCGGTCACAGCAACGCTCCCATCGTCGGCGTCGCGCCTAAGAAAAAAGGAACGGCGACCCGCCCTTACTACGGCCTGGATCAGTACGAAGATTGGGTGTTTCTCTTTATCCCGAAGACCGCGCAGTTGCTGCGCCCGGGTGTCAATAACGACCAGCCGAATAACCGCCGTCGCCAGATAAGCCAATAGCTGGTGGCAATTTCGATTTCTCGCCTGCCGCATCCTGGATTAAACTTCTCACGCCTAATAACACCGGATGAGGCTGGCTTCATGTCAGCATCCTGATAGGAGTCGGTGCGGGCAAACCTCTTTAAGAAACGGATCAATAATGCCGACCACCTCGATCCCCGATGACTTTGATCACAATGCCAGCCAGTCATCTCCCGGTTCAGAGCCTCCGCAGTTGATTCGTGGAGTTGGCCTGGTGAGCGCCACTACTCTGAACATGATCGATATGATCGGCGTCGGGCCGTTCATTACGATCCCGGCGATCATCGCGGCGATGAACGGCCCGCAAGCCATGCTCGGGTGGATCTTCGGAGCGGTGCTTGTGATGTGTGATGGGCTCGTATGGGCGGAACTCGGCGCTGCGATGCCTAAGTCCGGCGGGCCGTACGGATTCCTAAAGGAGATTTATGGGCCCCGGCGTCTCGGCCGGATGATGTCCTTTCTGTTCATCTGGCAGCTTACCTTCAGCGCGCCGCTTTCGATTGCTTCCGGATGCATCGGTCTTTCGCAGTACGCAGGCTACATCTGGCCCAGGCTCGAACAAGCGAGCGATCTTCATTTCGGCCTTGGTGTGCTCGGTTCGTTTGACGTCAAACAGATTGCGCCGGCCGCGGCGCTGGTAGCGGTCGGCGCGTGCCTGACCGCTGTCTTCCTGTTGTATCGCAAGATCGCCGCTGTGGGCCGCCTGTCTGAGTATCTGTGGGTCGGTGTTATCCTGACCGTTGGCTGGGTGATTTTCGCGGGCGTTGCTCACTTCGACAAAAATCTTGCCTTCAGCTTTCCACCGGATGCGTTCACTTTATCTTCGTCGTTCTTTACGGGCCTGGGTTCGGCGATGCTGATCGCGGTCTATGATTATTGGGGTTATTACAACGTGTGCTTTTTCGGCGGGGAAGTAAAGGACCCCGGCCGCACTATTCCACGCGCGATAATCTATTCGATCATCGCGGTTTCAGTAATCTACATCGTAATGAACATCAGCATCCTCGGCGTGATGCCGTGGCAGAAACTTGCCGCGTCAAAAAAACCTATCGCCGATTTCATGGAGCAGCTCTACGGCCGGCGCGCGGCCATTGCCGCAAGCCTGCTGGTGATCTGGACGGCGTTTGCGTCGGTTTTCTCACTGCTGCTTGGTTACTCGCGTGTTCCATACGCCGCGGCGCTGGACGGCAACTATTTCAAGGTGTTCTCGCGCATTCACAGGAAGCATCGCATCCCTCATGTGTCATTGCTTGTTCTTGGTTCAGTCGCAGTGGTGTTCTGCTTCTTCAAGCTCGTGGACGTCATTGCCGCGCTCGTCGTGATAAGGATCATGGTTCAGTTTCTGGCGCAAACAATCGGCGTAATCGTTTTGCGTATTCGCAGACCCGAAATGGAACGTCCGTTTCGAATGTGGCTCTATCCGCTGCCGGCTTTGCTGGCCTTCGCTGGTTTTGTGTACGTGCTGGTGTCCAGACAGAACTTTCAGAAAGAGGTCAGGTACGCGGTCATTTTGCTGATTTTGGGACTGGCTATTTATTTGTTCAGATCCCGGCGGCGAAGTGAATGGCCGTTCGGCGAACGGTTGACAGTTGAAACTGGCGATTGACTTCTGTCGCGGGTCACGCGGCGGTGCTGTTCAACAGCGCTCTGAGTGATCGTTCGGCGTTCGCCTTGCGAGCTTTGAACTCCTCAACCCAGCTCTGCGTTTTCAGCATCAATTGAGTCGGCGAACCCGACTCCTCGGGCATTTCCTCTGGAGCGCTGATGTCTTTTCGTTTGATTAACCTTATCGTCATCGCAAACCGAGCCTTCCAATATATTCCTAAAGCAAAACTACGAAACGAATGATTCATGACTGAGCAACCCGGATGCCACAACACCGACAAGCCGTCCCCGCGGCAGGAATCCCGGGCGATTAGTTCAATTTTCAAATCATCGCGCGATTCAGACAGCCGCTTTCCGGGCTTACATTCAATCAACAGTGATCAATTCAAACTTCGAACCGGCGTCAATGTTCACAAACGACCCACCGACCGACCTGTGTCTGGGGCGACTGCGTAGCGTCCGCGATTCCTACAGCGTGTCCGAGTTATCGCGTGCAACCGGAAGCTGAGCGGCATCGTTAGGGTTTCAGGGGCTGTTAACGCTTGATTCTGAATAGCGCGGCAGATACGATAACTCATAGAGTCTATCGTCAAAGACGCTCGACTGAATTTGCAGGCCGCAGCCAAACTTCAACGCGGTGTAAATCGGCGTCGGACGACAGAGCAGGAAAGGCGCCCGGCTTGACTCTCCCGTTCCCGCGCGCCGCCGATCGAAGTTCAGACCCGTGCCCCGTTTGGGATTCAAGTGTTGTGCGCTCGGAGATGGTGGCGCAAAGAATCGCGCTTCGACGTAGATCCTTGTGTTAGCTCGATACTGATATGAGCCGTTCCGCGGAACTATGGAAATTTCTTGAGCAGCTTCGCATCACCGATCTGATCGACTTCATCATCGTATGGGCGATCATCTACGGATTGCTGAAGCTGGTGCGAGGCACTCGTGCGCTGACAATGGCCGTAGGGCTGCTGGGCGTGGGCCTGCTCTATCAACTTTCCGTGATCCTGGGACTCGAGACGCTGCAGTTTGTCATGCGAAACGCGCTGCTGTATTTCGGCTTCGCCATCCTTGTGATATTCGCGCCTGAAATACGCTCGGCGTTGATGCGTGTCGGTTCGAATCTGGGCCCATTCAAATTCGGACATCGCAAGACGAACCACGAAACATATGATGACATCGTGCTGGCCGCGATGACCCTTTCGTCGCGAAAAGTGGGCGCGCTGATCGTGCTCGAACGGAACGTCGGATTGCAGAACTACATAGAGACTGGTGTGGTCCTGGGCGCGACGCTTTCCTATGATCTGCTCGTGACGGTTTTTGATGAGCACACGCCGCTGCACGACGGCGCGGTGATAATCCGGAATCACAAGATCGAAGCGGCGAGTTGCTTTCTGCCGCTCACACTCAACCCGAGGCTGTCAAAAGAACTTGGTACGCGGCATCGCGCCGCTATCGGCATCTCCGAGGACACCGATGCCGCGGCAGTAGTCGTTAGCGAAGAGACCGGGGTCATCTCGTTCGTCCAGAATGGCGAGATCACCCGCTATCTGAACAGCACTTCTCTGCGTGACTTGATCAAGCAAGCGCTCGAACCCCAGGGAGGTCTGATTGAAGTTGTTCTTCCGGCTCGACGCGAACGCCGCAAGCGTGGAACAGCCACTGAAGCTTCAAGAGAACAGGCTACCGAAACCTATATCAAGTGAGTCGATAGATGAACTGGTTGGGCAATTATCGAGATGCGATAAGGGAGTACGCCCGGGACTACGTGCTCGAGAACACCGGGCTGAAGGTGCTCGCGTTGTTGATCACCGCCGTCCTATGGCTTTCGGTTGCATCGCGTCCCGTGACCCAGATCGCCTTGAACAGCGTACCCATCGAGTTTCACAACTGGCCCGAGTCGCCGAACCTGACGGTTTCGAAGTACGACACGCTCAACGCACGCGTTTATCTGGAAGGCCCTCGCGAAGTAATCGAGTCGATGCGAGGCGCGCAGTTCAGCGTGGCCGCGGATATGACCGGCGTCGAACCGGGCGTGCGCTTGATTCCACTCAGCATAGATACGAAGAGTCTACCGGCAAATGTCAGAGTAAAGGACATCGAGCCTCGCAGAATTCGCGCGACCGTAGAGCGCGTAGTCGAACGCGAAGTGCCCATCATTCCGCGCTTCGAAGGCAAACCGCCCGCAAACTTCGAAGTCGTCGATTGGCACATCAATCCGGAAACGGTGAAAATCGGCGGCGCTGAAAGTCAGGTGCACGACATCACTGAAGTCTCGACCGAAACCGTGAGTCTTAACGACCGCACGGCGGCCTTTACCGATCTTGTAGCCATCGACATTGGCTCGCCCAATCTCAGCCTTAGCGAGACGAGCGGCGGCAAAGTTACTCTTTCGGTAAACATCGGTGAGATTCGCAAGGAACGCGTCATAGCAAAGGTCCCCGTGACGGTGCTGGACGCTCCACCTCGTATTCGCGCGGTCCCGGCATCGGTCAACGTCACAGTGTACGGACCTCGCTCTGTGGTTGATTCACTCACAGCCGGTGATCTCGATACTTCGGTCGTCTACCAGCGCGGCGTTCGAGATGTCGCTCCAAAAGTAAGGCTCTCTCTCGATCTTGCGGACCGGGTTGTCGTGCGCTCAGTTCAACCTCAGAGGATTCGCATCCGGTGAAGTCCTCGCGCGTCTGGTCAACATTTCACACACAGGAGGATTGATGCAGCAAGGAGGTAGACAACGACTGTTCGGAACCGATGGAATTCGTGGCGTTGCTGGACAGTTTCCGCTCGACGACGCCACCGTCGCGATAATCAGCTATGCATTGGTTCGAAATTTGACCAGGGAACTTGGCCGCGCGCCCCGAATCGTGATTGGCCGCGATACTCGCGAGTCGGGCCCTGAGATAGAACGCGCGCTGGCTCGCGGCGCCGCGCGCGCGGGTGCATCGGTGCAGTCGGCGGGAGTAATCACCACGCCGGGCGTTGCATACATTACGCGGACTGAGCGTTTCGATGCAGGCGTTGTCATATCCGCTTCGCACAATCCATTTCAGGACAACGGCATCAAGGTTTTCTCGCCTACCGGGAGGAAACTCGCGGATGAAATGGAACGCCGAATAGAGGCGGATGTTGCCGCAAGCCAGCCAACAACCGAGCTTAACGGCGATGACTGGCTTCGCGATCAGCAAGCGCACGAGCACGACTATCAGGAGCAGTATCTCAATTACCTCGCCGACGAAGTCGCAGCCGGCCTGCGGCTTGAAGGTATGGGTGTTGCGCTCGACTGCGCAAACGGCGCTGCCTCGACCCTCGCTCCGAAGTTGTTTGCGCGTCTGGGCGCGAGCGTTGTAACAATCGCCGCGGAGCCCGACGGGCGAAACATCAACGAAGCCTGCGGGTCACTTCACCTCGAAGGCTTGCAACGAATTGTCACCGATCAACGGCTGGACATCGGAATCGGTTTCGATGGCGATGCCGATCGCGCTTTGTTTGTTGATGCGGAGGGAAACCTGGTTGATGGCGATGCGGCGCTGTTGATACTCGCCGATGATTTCAAAGCGCGAGGATTGCTCTCGGGTAATCTGGTTGTCGCTACGGTGATGAGCAACATTGGATTGGAGCTTGCGCTACGCGATCGTGGCATAGAGATGGTGCGGGCGCAGGTAGGTGATCGCTACGTTCTCGAAGAACTTCTTCGGCGCGATGGCAAGCTAGGAGGTGAGCAGTCCGGGCACATTATTTTTCCGGGCATCTCGCTTGCTGGCGACGGTATGATCACAGCGATCGAGCTGCTTCGCGCGATTGGCAATTCGGGGCGCCCCGTCGCAAGCCTCGCTTCGCGGATGACACGGTATCCTCAGGTGCTTGTCAACGTGCGCGTCCGTAGCAAGCCTGATCTGGCGTCGATTCCCGAGGTGAGAGATGAAATCGAGACACTCGAGCGGGAACTTGAGGGCCGTGGCCGGCTGCTCGTTCGATATTCGGGCACTGAGAATCTGGCGCGAGTGATGATCGAAGGCCGGGACCAGGAAAAAATAAACGAGCAGGCCAACCAACTGGCCGATGTGATTCGTCAAAAAATCGGCTAGGAACCGCTTTTTCTTGACCGTGCCTGGTTACTGAACTAACATCGAACTTGATCGCTACCAAGGGCCACCTGGAGGTACAAATGAAAAAATCATTCTGCTCTGTAGCGCTCTGCGCTGTAATCGTATTAGGCTCCATCAATGCGCGCTCACAAGCAGCACGCGAAGCAACCATCGAACCCGAAACAAGAACGAAAATCATTCTGCAATCAAGACTCAGCTCAAAGCTGAGTGAGGTCGGCGATCCGGTGACCGCCGTGCTCGATGAACCGCTATCCGTCAACGGACAGCTCGTACTGCCGCGCGGCACCGAGTTCATTGGCCGCGTCACTCAAGTCACCCCCGCGCGCCGCGGACAGAAGAGCGGCAGCATTGCGATCGCCTTTGAGCGCGTCGCGCTGTCGTGGGGCGAAGAGCGGGTTTCCGTCGTAATCACGTCCGTTGATGACTGGGACAAGAACGAAAAACTAAAAGCCGATACGGAAGGCAAGGTGAGCGGCGGGCATCGCGGTGAGGCGACTGCGAAAAATACTGAACGCGGCGGCGCGATAGGCGGAGCCGGCGCGGGCGCGGTGATTCTTTCAGGCGGTAGCCTGGGAGCCGGCGCGGGCGCGCTTGGCGGAGGATTGCTGGCCGGCCTGCTCTTGACCAAAGGTGGCGAGGTCGTCGTCGCGCCGGGCGCGGTGTTTCGCGTGAAGTTCGTGAAGCCCGTCACGCTACCGGTTGTTCAACAGGGAAGTGGCGCGCCGCGGTCAATTCAACAAGACGAACAGAAGACAACGCCGATCGAGAGAAAGCCTCCGAACCAGTAGCTTTGGAGTGCGGCGACTTGTCGCCGCTTTTTTCATCCGAACGGCGACAAGTCGCACTCCATACCAGACATGTGGAATCGCACGAAACGCCTCATCAATTCCTACCTTGACGATCTGATCGAGCGCGCAAGCGGCCCCGATCGCGACGCGCGTGAAATAACTCGAGCCGAACTAACGCGACTGAATGAACTCGAAGTGCAGACTCGGGCTTCGGCCAAGATGCTCGAAAAAGAATTGGCCGAGGTTCAGTTGAAGATGATCGGAGTCGCCGAACGCGAACGCATCGCGCGCGACCGCGGCGATTCTGCTGCCGCCAGCGCGGCAGGCAGCCAACTCGTGACGCTCGGAGCCGAACGAGATCTGATCAGGCAACAGATCGCCGAAGCGAGCGGCGCCGCCGAACGCGCGCGAGCCTTGCGAGAAGAGCGGCGACGCCAGGGCGAAGACCTTGCCACCGACACTCATCTGACCACCATGCGCGAGAACCTTTCCTCAGTTCAACGCCCGTTCGACAGCACGGACCCGGCCGGAACCATCGACGAGATGCGCGCGCGCATTCAGCGTTCGAGCGGAGCGCTCACGGACAATCGAGTCGCCGAAGCCGATCGCGAGCTTGAGAAGGAACGCGCTCGCGCAAGCGTTGAAGATATGCTCGCTCGCTACAAACAGGGAAGTGTGTCGAGTGAGATGTCACCTCCCACTCAGCCTGCCACGGCATCGCCTCCGGCCGATAAGCCAACATCATCTGTTGATAACGAGAACCCGCCCGCTGAATCAAAGACGCTTGGCCGCACAGACGGTCCCATCCGCCCAATCGATTAGCTTGTACGGGCGTCCCTCTGCGGGCGCCCCTCAGTAAAAGCATCCATCACCAGGAAGGGGCCCCCTCAGAGGGACGCCCGTACAAGCTCAAGACCGAGCTAGACAGATATCGTCATCGTACTTCCTTCAAAGTTTTGTCTTGTGGAGCAGTGGCCCGCGCGTCCATCCCTTGTTACACGTCGTCAGGCGAAAGAACCAGCCCGCTTGCGACGCGCGACAATCCCGCCTCGTCCACGCGACAGATACCAAGAGTCTTCTGTCAAACAAGAACGTTCAAGTCTGCCGCATTTCAGGTCCAGGGGCGGGCTTCGATGCGTAGCGTGCCGCGCAAGCCTGGTCTCGCGTTCTGCTCGAGGGCGATATCGAAAGCCAATCCCGGTGAGCCCGCAGCACCAGGGTCCAGCGCTCGTGTCTCCGCGGTTTTGCCAGGTTTGCCTGGATTGATCTCCTGAAAGCCATATTTGATCCGCCAGCCGCCCAGTGCTTGGGCATCGGGGAATGCCTCGACAAGGATCAGCTCTCGCAGGATGAAACCGCCCTCGTAGTGGCGCTTGAGGAAAAGGAATCCGTCCACTTCATAGTCCGGCACCAGCACTTTCAGGTCAAACGCGAAGCTCACGGATTTGGAGGTTTTCACGCTCTTGCTCGGGTCGAGAAATATAGTGAAGAGTTGCGGACTCTTGCTGCGGTCGGGCAGACGCCTGGTACCCTCCTTGCCCGGGAACAGATCGTCGTAACTGCGGAAGATCGCGGAGTTCTCGCGTACCTCGCGGCGGGTCATTTGCCACTGGCAGCCCCGCACGCTGGCCGCGATCTCGAACTGGTAAGATGCGCGGACGGTCTTGCCTTCGTCGAAGGCCTTTTGCACCTCCAGCGGCAGTGTGATGTCGTCGACGTCCAGTATGCCGTCTACGCGCAGCGCCCCGAACAGAAAACGCGTGAGGTTTTGGTAGCCCTCCTCGGAGTTGACGATGCCGTAGTGGCCAGAGTGGCTGCGGTTCACAAACGCGCGCGGCGATCTCACATCGTTGCCGTTCGCGTCCGGTCCGTGGGTGGTAGCGTTTTCGATACGCACCAACCCATCGCTTGCGTCGCCCGCGGCCCAGGCTGAGATGCCCCCCGCCGCGGAGTAATCGCGAGGGTTGGTGCCCACGAGATTGAAGATGCGCTCCGGGGAGAAGTTCTTGACTACCGAGACATCGTCACCCTTGGGCACGTCGAGGTATTCTGCCATTCTGTCGCGATTGAAATTGTTGACATCGCCAAACGAGATCCAGCCAGGAATGTTACGCACGATGCGCATGTCGATGCCGTTGTGCGGCGTGGCGTAGGTATAGAGCTTGTCCACTGCGGCGCGCGCCTCCTTCGAACCGAGCTTCTCATTCTGCAGGAAGGCCCGGCAGACCAGGCCGCCCATCGAGTGGGCGACAAGATGCACTCGGAAATCCGCGGGCGTCATCTGGTTCTCCGGATTTGCGCAGATCTTGTCGCGTAGCCTTAGGATCAGCTCTCCCAGTCCTGTCGCAAAGTGCTCTATGGCCGGCGTGCCCCTGCCATCGCCAAAGTCCTCGGATGCTTCGTCGTAGTAGCGATAGATGACGATGCAGCGATACGGCACGGGATGTTCGGCACGGTCGGCAGCGATCAGATCATCACCCTCCACAAAAACGTCCTCGTACTTGTGGTCGCTCATCAAGCGGACCAACGGCGACTCAAAATAGAACCGTCTGACGTCGCCAGTCCAAGCCACACGCGACTTGGTCGAACCGATATTGAAACCCATGTAAGGATCGGCCACCGTCTCCTCGATCTCGCCCTGCGAAGCTGCGAAGCCGCGAACGTAAATGATCGGGTGGTACGGATGCTGCGAATTGGTAGGCATCAGTGTATCTCCGGGTTAAAGGTTCTGCGAACGTTGAGTGCCAGCGGATCCCTCTGTTTAACCAAAGTGAATTCACGTTGGCGGATTTCATTTGTGCACTGCCTGCAAACTCTTCTTCGATGACAAATGAAAACATGCAAATCGAAATGAAAAATGATTTGATCCAATCCGCAAGTTATTTTGCCTAACACGCGCGACTATTTCATATACGCCAGATCTGTCGTCAAGGCCGGGCAGCGGATTCCAAAAACGCCTTGAGCTTTCTTGACCGCGAGGGGTGACGAAGTTTTCTTAACGCCTTTGCTTCGATCTGGCGGATGCGTTCGCGAGTCACCGCGAAGTGCTGGCCTACTTCTTCGAGCGTGTGCTCGCTGCCGTTGGGACCGAGGCCGAATCTCATCTTGATGACCTTTTCTTCGCGGGGCGTCAGCGATTTCAAAACCTCTTCGGTGATCTCGCGCAGGTTAGTGGTGATAACCGCGTCAGCCGGATTCGCAATCGTCTTGTCTTCGATGAAGTCGCCGAGGTGCGAGTCTTCTTCCTCGCCGATCGGCGTTTCGAGCGAGATCGGCTCCTGCGCGATCTTCAAAACCTTGCGCACCTTCGAAACCGGGATGTCCATCTTGATCGCAATCTCTTCGGAGCTTGGTTCGCGGCCCAGCTCCTGAACCAACGCGCGAGAAGTGCGGATCAGCTTGTTGATCGTTTCGATCATGTGAACCGGGATTCGAATCGTGCGAGCCTGATCGGCTATCGCGCGAGTGATCGCCTGGCGAATCCACCACGTCGCATATGTCGAAAACTTGTAGCCGCGCCGCCATTCGAATTTGTCGACCGCTTTCATCAACCCGATGTTGCCTTCCTGAATCAGATCGAGGAATTGAAGCCCGCGATTCGTGTATTTCTTTGCGATCGAGACGACCAGCCTCAGGTTCGCTTCGATGAGTTCCTGCTTTGCGATGTCGGCTTCCTGCTCGCCGGCCTTGATCGACGCAAGCGAGCGTTCGAGTTCGATTGCCGTTGCTTGCCAGCTTGTTTCCAAATCCGCGAGCCGGCGTTCGGCGTCGCGGAGGTTGCGCTTCAACTCGCGTTCATCTTCATTCCATTTTTTCTTTTCGATCGCGCGCCGCGCCTTGTCGATCTGGGTTCGCGCATCGCGCGCGAGTGCGACGCTCTCGCGAATCAACGCAGTGAAGTGATGGTGTTGTTGAGTAACCAGATCGAGCGCGCGAGCCTGGCGGCTCAGCTCGATGCGAGACATCCCAAGCTTACGTCGCAGGCGCTGAAGGCGCGGGGATTTCTTTGGCTCTTCGAGGAAACGCTCGTTGGCCTTGAGCGTGCGCGCGTAGCTCTTCTTCAACTCGCTGATGGCTTCAAGCGTCGCTAGGTGACATTCCTCGATGCGCTCCTCGGTGATCGCTTCCTGTTCGCCGAATGACACCAGCTCACGGATGTGCAGTTCGCCGTGCTTCAAGCGGTCGCCGATTTGGAGAATCTCTTCGATGCAGATTGGCGAGCGCGAAACAGCCTTGAGCACGCGCAAACGGCCTCGCTCGATTCGACGAGCGATGACGACTTCACCGTCGCGCGTCAGCAACGGCACGACGGACATCTCGCGAAGATAGAGCCGGACGGGATCGTTGCTCTTGTCGGCCAGCCCCGGCGTCAAGTCCAGATCGATTTCTTCATCGATCACATCCTCGAGCTTGCCGTTGCCGTTACTGCTGATCGCGCCGGCGGCGGCTTCAATGAACTTCTCATCCGAGTCGGAGATTGAGATACCTTCGGCGCCGATCACATCGAGAATGTTCTCGATGTCTTCGGCGGAATTCATTTCGGGCGGGAGCAGGCGATTGATGTCGTCATAAGTGAGGTACTCCTTCTCTTTACCAACCTCGAGAAGTTTCTCGACTTCATCGGAGTACTTTTCGTTGCTCTCGGACAAGTATCGCTCTCCCGGGGGGCATCATTCACAGAGGCGCAAAAGCCACTGTGAATTCGTACCCTCAATAAAAAAATCTGTCAAGATGTTGACCATCAAATGACGCACATTTCTCTTTCGATATCTACATTGCAACAAACTCTTAACGAATTCACTCCCACTCAGAAGACAACGTTCGGCGGAGCGAGTTTACGCCGCCGCGAAATTACGATGCGGACAGCGCGAGTCTGCGCCGTTGAATCTCAGTTTTCTGCTGATAGAGTTGCAACACGCGATCGCCGTTCTGTTCTCTTTCCGCCTGGCCGATCTCGATCTGAATAGCATCGAGCATTCGTTCGAGCTTTCTCTTTCGCAAAGATGACAGCGCCTCCGTCGCTTTCTTGAACAGAGTGTCGAAGTCATCTCCGCCGACCCATTCGAGATCGCTCATGAGGAGGGCAGTGAGCATCTCGCGTTCGGGTTCGGCCTCCAGGCGTTCGGCAAGAGTATCGAAGTCGGGATTCTGGCCACTGCGGTCGATTTCAATGACGGCCGTGAAAATGGCTCCAGTGGCCAGTTCCAGGTAATCGTCTTCGGTGAGGTTCGAAGCCATCGCCCGCCGCACCTCTTCGTGAGCGAGCATCAACTCCAGGAGTTGCGTCTCGGCCTTGGTGACATCTTCGGCTGAACGGATTCGACTCTTATCGAGCGAATCACGGCGATTGGTTGCCGTGCGTTTCATCTCTTCGCGTATGACTCGCGAGTCGATCTTCAAGCGATCGGCTATCTGATCCGCGTAATCGGCGCGCGCGACCTTGTCGCGCATTCGCGCAAGGTGCGGAAGTATCGCGTTCACCGCCGCGACTTTTCCGGTTGGCCGCGTTGTGTCGTGTTCGGCGATAGCGTTATCGACGATGTACTCGATGTATGGTTGCGTAGTCTTCAGCAATTGGCGAAACCGATCTGCGCCGTGCGCTCGGACGAACGCATCCGGATCCTGATCGGTCGGCACTCGCAGTATGTTCACCTTGAAGCCTTCGGCAAGCAGGACGTCGATCGAGCGCATCGTCGCGGCTTGTCCGGCGGAGTCGGGATCAAAGTTCACCACGATCTGTGGTTGTTCCATGTATCGCCGCAGCAGCCTGACTTGCCCGTCGGTTAATGCAGTGCCGAGGCTTGCGACGATGTTGGTGATGCCTTCCTGAAACGGGATGATGCAGTCGAGATAGCCCTCGACGAGAATCGCGAACCCGGCATTTCGAATCTCGCTCTTCGAATGCGCGAGCCCAAACAGGTTTCGGCCTTTGGTATACAAAGCTGTCTCGGGTGAGTTCAGATACTTGGGCTCGCCTTCGCCCATCACGCGGCCCCCGAACGCAATCACGCGGCCCTGCGAATCGGAAATCGGGAACATCAATCGCGCGCGGAATCGATCATACAAACCGCCCGTGTCCTTGAGCACCGCCAGGCCGCTGGTGTGAATGTCATCGGTGGTTGCGCCGCGCGATTTGAGATTTTCAATGAGCGCATCCCAGCTATCGGGGGCGTAGCCGACGCGAAAGAGCTTCGCAGTGTCGGCATTGATTCCGCGCGCGGCGACATACTCGCGCGCCTGGGCGCCTGCTTCGCTCTCGTTCAGTTGAATCTCAAAGAACTCGGCCGCCCACTCATTCAGTCGCAGTATGACGTCTCGATCGCGAGCGCTCTTCTTGTAATCGTCGGTTTCCTCGACGGTGGGAATCGGGATGCCGGACTTGTTGGCGACGATGCGCACGGCCTCGGGGAACTCACAGCCTTCGATTCGCATCACGAAGTCGAATATGCCGCCGCCGACTCCGCAGCCGAAGCAATGATAGGTGCCGCGCGCGGGACTAACGTTGAATGAAGGCGTCTTTTCCGAATGAAACGGGCAGCAGGCGACATAGTTCGCGCCGCGCTTTTTGAGGCTGAGATAATCCGAGACGACGCGCACAATATCGGCCTGAGTTTTAACGTCGTCAACAAAGCCTCGGGGCAGGCGCATCGTTTAATCCAATCGTGATTAGAAAACTTCGAAGGAGCAGATGATTCAATTAAGCTAGAGAATTCTGGCAGCAAAGAATACGCGGCGCAAGGTTGTGTCGACAGGTTGTGTCGGCAGGTTGTGTCGAATGAAGTTTCCGTGTGGCGTTCGCCGGCACGAGCCAGATTACTCTCGGTGCGGCTTAATTGATCAGTTTCAGTCCGGCAGCCATTTGCTTGTGTCAGTCGTGCTGTTGTCGTGTCGCACCAGCCAGTCGGACAGAGCGGGCAAATATCCAAAGCCTTTGCGCGCTGGTTCCATTTTCCCTGGCAGTTTATTACGGGTTCGTAGCGATGCAAGCCTTTATCTCTCGTATCGAAGTGCTCTATCTCAGCATGTCAGGAAGCTGGCTCAATTCCTTTAGCGTCGTTGTCTCTCCGTTCTTTTCGACGAAGGCATCCTTGACAGTCGCGCGCCCGTGAAGACCCTTTCTCAATGTTCCGATCGATATCATCACGACTAGCATCGCTTTGTCCGGTAACGTGACCTGAGCCTGGACGCAAACTGGAAGATCGCGGCCACGATCCGCAGGTCCTCCAGTCTGTTCACCGCAGTCATTGACCTCCCAGGCGATCTCCGCTTGGGGCCCTGCAATCCGGCTCAACCAATGGCCGAAGAGCTCGTTAGTCAGCTTTGGGTCTAGCTCTACTGCGCGGATCTTCCTTACATGCTCGATCATCTCCCTCTCGGTTGCCTTGTCCTCGGTAGATAGAGCGAATGCGGGAAGGCAAACAATGAAGACAATGGCGATACTGCGTGGCACGAGAGCACGCGTTAGTGATTGTTGCATAAGCGCCTCCACTTAGTATATGGCCCCGAGCCTCGTAGGCTTAGGATATAGCCAAGACTACACTTCAAAAACATAATCCGTCAGACGCTAGTGTAGCGTCCAATGATTCGGATCGTCAGCAACTGTGCGCTGCAGATTGCAACCGCCTCCCAACCGGTTGACGTCGGTACCCGACGGTAGACCGCTGATAGTGACGTCAATCGCGATTCCGCGCGTGTGTTGGGAATGTAGCGCTGGCTGGTGAACGAGTTGATGGTTCTGCATCTCACTCTGTACACTCTGCCGGGTGGCGCTGCATGCGGCAGTGTTGTTATTCCGGAGTAGTTGCCATTTATCCCAGACCTCGCGAAGATGGCTCTGGTAAGCGGCTGGTCTCCACGCTGAAACGATATTAAACGTGCCGCCCCGGCTTTCGACGGCAGTTTGAAAGCAAGTGACCGCGATCTGCATGTCGGCCGTCAGGTGAACGAGGTCAACGCGATTGGGATTGTTTTCGAATCTCTGTGCATCCGGATCTGTTATGGCTTGCAGTGGCTGCACTGGGCACGGGCGCTGCGGCGGTGGGGGCGGTGGATTAACGTCTTGACACTCTGTGACAGTTTCCCAGCCGCAGTCCCACCCCCCCCGAACCAAGTCCGAACGGTTGCAGACGAATTCCTCGTGAGACTTACAGACCTCTGCAAGCCCTAGCGGGTCAATGCGATTAATAGGATCGTTCGACGTGTAACTGTACCGATGGAGTTTGGCTGGTGTGCTGAAGTTATTCGCACAACTGTACGGATCAGACCGCGTAAAACGGCCAAGAAGCGGACTCAAGAGCCGGTTGACAGCGTAGTCAGCCCCAGTTTCGGAGTCCCGCTCGTAAGTCGTGAAATGATGCTTCTCCTGAGTGCCGCTCTCTGCGAAGTCCTCCCCAAACGGCAAGTGTCCCTGACGACCTATCACATTGCCGCTGCCGTCAAGCAAAAGCCTCGTGCTCAACCTGTCGCTCAACAGGTACTTCGTTACCGCTGTCTCCCCTCGCGCGATCATTTGGCCGCCCGCATAGATGTTGACCGCGATGAAGGCCCTCGTCGTCGAGTTGAACTCAGCTATCACCTGACTACCTTGCCAGATGTAGTGCGTCCCTGCCCCACCCGCTACCTTTTTGTAGCGGCGATTCTGATTGTCATAGCTGTACTGTGCCGTCGCTGCGCCATCCACACTCACCAGCCGGTTCTCGCTGTCATAGGTGTAGCTGTGCACGCCGTCATTCGTCACGTTCCCTGCCTCGTCGTATGAGTAGTTCGAAGTAACTCCGCCGTTGGTTACGCTGCTTAACCTGTTTGTGGGCGCGCCGCTGCTCTGTTGCAACACCAAGCTTTGAATCTGATTACCTCCGCTCGTGGCATCCCACACTCCGGTCCGATTGCCCCAGCGGTCGTAAGCAAACCGGCGCTGGGCACTCGATCCATTCGATGTTTGGTTGGAGGTTACGAGTCTTCCAAGATCGTCATAGGTGTAAGCCGCGGTCTCATTGACTCCGCCAATCGTCCCGCTTATTGAGACCACCTGACCGGTGTTCCCCCCCGTCGAGCCTGCTCCCATCTGTCCAGGCGACGCATTGTAGCCATAAGTCAGATTTATCAAGCCATTCGCTGGTCCGCCGCTCTTCGTGGCGGTCTGCGAAGTTAACTGCATCCGATTCGCCTCGTAGCCGTAGCCCTCACTCACTCCGTTTCCCAGCGTTGTGCCTGTCATCTGGCCGATGCTGTTGTAGGTAACGCCGGCTAGGTACGCGCCAACCGACGAAAGTCTTCCCTTGCTGTCATGGCCGATGTTGACCACCGCGCCATTCGGATAAGTGATCTGAGTCAAATGGTTCGCTGTGTCGTACTGATACCCCGTCCAGTAGGTCAGTCCGTCCATTACCTTTGTGGTTGCACTTAAGCGCTTGAAGCTGTCGTAGCTATAGCTCTCCGAATAACTGCTTCCAACTGCGGTTGAAAGCAGCAGTCCCTTTGTGGTGCTCGTCTGAACGTTGTCGTAGTTGTTGGTCACCGTCGACGCGGTCGTCACTCCCGCCACCGTGTTGTAGCTGATCGAGGTCAACCGATGCAGTGTGTCGTAGCCATAAGTGGTGATCACCCCGCGAGCGTCTTGTTTTGTCGCCACCGCGCCCCAGTCCGTATAGGTGTACTTCGAAGTCCACAACGTTCCCGTCCCGTCGTTGATTGTCGCGCTCTGCTCAGGGATTCGCTCGAATAGCAGTCTCCCCTCAGCGTCGTACTTGAACGCGCGAGTCTGGTTCCCTTGACTCACTCCGGTCAAGCGGTCCGCAAGGTCATACGTGTAAGTCGTCTCCTGAGTCAGCGCGCCGGTCGAGACGTCTTGCTCGGTGACTTTGATCAAGCGGCCAAGCCCGTCCGTCTCGCGTTTCATCTTGCGATTCACTTGATCCGTCGCGGTCAGCACCGTGCTGCTTGCGTAGCTAGTCTGAACCGTGTTGCCACCCGGCAGAGTCACCAGCGTGTTTCGCCCGAGCAAGTCATAAGCGTAAGCGGTCACCGAGCCGGGCGTGCCTCCTTGTGGGAATGGATTCGTTCCGGAAATCATTCGGCCCATGTTGTTGTAAGTGAAATTCGTCTGTGCGCCGCTGGCATCAACCGACGAAGTCATCTGTCCCCAGCCATCGTAGACCGATGTTTGGCTGATCGTCTTGGTCGCGCCTCCTTCAACATAAGTCACGCTTGATGATGTCGCCTCGCTCCACGCGTTATAATTGGTCGAGCCGCCGGCGCCGGTAGGAGAAGTGAACCCTGTCGGCCGCTGCGCGGCGTCGTAACTATAAGTCGTCGTTTGATTGTTGGGATCGGTCGCGCTGGTTTCGACCAGCGTGTTGAAGTCGTAGTTCGCGCTCGAGGTCAAATAGATGCCCGACAGATTCCCGCTCGTCGTCTGTGATGCTCTCGACCAATACGTCGCCTGCGTCATCGTGAAGCTCTTCTGATCGCAGCACGAAACCTGGGCGACAGTCACGTTTCCGAATATGTCGATCTTGCTGCTTCGAGTGACTGAGGCGCCCCCAGCCACGTCTGAATAGTTTGTCAGTCCGGTTATGTTGCCCAGTGGACCATATCCCGTGAGGTGGCCCGGAGGGTTGGCCGAGCCACCGTAGCTTTCGATGCCTCCCAGCGGGTTATCATAACCAATGACGGTCTTTCCGATCACCACGTCATCCGCGTCATTCGTGTTCTGAAGCGCATCATACACATCGGTCTCAGTCACCCGATTGCGAATGTATGAGCCGAGGTACGGCTCCCAGTTGACGTAGTTGTAATGAGTCCGGCGGCGAGCCTGCCACACACCGCTGATCTTGAACCCGTACTCTCGCTTGTTGATGACGTTTCCGAACTGATCGTAATCGAAATCAACTTTGGTCTGCTGCCCTGTTTCATCGGCCGTGGTCACTGATTGAACGACAGTCGAGCCGCCCGGGTCAGTGGTAAAACTCTCATAAGTCGCCGACAGAATCTGGTTCGAGCTGTTCTTCAACTCGCGCCCGCCAACCCACAAGGACATCTTCGTTCCATCGGGCCGGGTGATGTCTCCCCAACTCGAATAGCTGTACGTCGCATTAGGGCTCTCGGTGCGCTGGGTGAACGTCGGACCACCGTAGAGACCCTCTCCCCCCATCGGATAGTTGTACGTGACCGAAGCCGTGCCGCCCTGACTCGCGAGGAAGGTGTTGTAAATCATCCCGTAGCCCGAATAGCCGAAGCTGTACGTCGGCCGTGCCGGAATCGCGATGCTGCTGACCGCGTAGAAACTCGCGGGCGCGTTCTCAACCGCAACCGCCGTCAGGAAGCTGTAGTTCATCGTCACCGACTGGTAACCAAACGTGATCGTACCTGCCGGTGTGGTGATCGAACTCAGGCTCGTGCTGGTTGGAGCGGGCCACTCGCCGTAGTTGAATTGAATCACTCGGCCAAGCGTGTCCACGATGTAGTTGATCGCCATCGGAGGGAAGTTCGACTCCCACTTGTAAGCAATCTGAATGTAATTCCCATTCGTGTCGGTGATCTGAGTCGTCAGCAAGCGGTTATTCACCTTGCCGATCGTCGCCTTTGTTCCGTCGTTTGAATACAGCGTCCCGCCCATCACATTGCCGACGTAGGTGATGTGACTTCCATCGGTTGTTTTAAGGGTGTTGCTTCCGGCCGATGAGCCTACGCCTAGATTGTGTCGTGTCCCGTCCGGGTCTACGAGCATATAGGTATACATCGTATCTCCGGCGCCCGGATCATAGTATCCGTTGTAGAAAGTGATCCTTGCGAATCCCAGCGTGAAGCCGGGGCTCGGCCAGCTCTGAATCGGATCGAACGCGAAGACGGTTCCGTTCCTCGCCGGATCGAAGTAAGCGCCCCACACGTTGCTGTTGTAGTAAGCCGCGAGACTCGTGCCGAGACCTCGTCCGCCAAGACTCACCAGCGATATCGGGAGTTCGAAGTTGGTCTGAGGCATCACCGGCCCGAGCCTCGTTTCTTCAAGCGCGGCAAACGGCGGAGTGCCGATCGACTGCGCCGCGTTTGGATTGTCGCCCCACGGATTGAATTGCGCGTGCGCGGTCGGCGCCAGGCTATTCAACAGGGAAGCCAGCACGCCACGGTCTCCGGTCCCCGGTCGTCCGTCGCCAACCAGACTGTCCTGATCGTCTTTCCATTCCTGATCCGTCTGCAAGCGCCGCCGAAGCGGTCTGATCAACACCGAAGCGGTCTTCTCAATCGCGCCCGCGCGCGCCGTCACTCGAACCAGTCCGGGACCGAGCAGTGTTGCACGGCCCGCTTCGTCGATGGTGAGTTTGTCTTCGCTTGAAGACTCCCAGGTGAATTTAGCTCCGTGCGCCGGCTGGGCTTCGGAGTCCGTGCCCATCGCGACGAACGTCAGCGCATCACCAATGTAGCCGACATACTTCTGCGGCGACAAAATTATTGATGAGACGCGCGCGATGCGCTCGGCCATCGTCAGATCACGGGCAACTCCGGTTGACCGAAAAGGCCAGAGAGGAAACACCGGCAGCGGTAAGAGAATCGGGCCAAGCGGAACAAACACGACCGGAGTCGAGCGCAGTTCACTGAACGCGAGGCCAACTTCGCCGATGACGGTAGAGCTAACGGTTGAGGCCAGCGCGGACGCGGGCTCGAATGATTTGATGGTGATTGCGGGCGCCGGCCAGATGAAAAGGTTGAGGATGATTGCGAATGAAACGATCCTTCTCGCGAGTCGCCTTCGGTGAACCGAACGCAGGAGAGCGGCTGATGCGTTCTGAATGAAAGCAAGAGAGCGCAAACCAAATGCGCCTTTGCGTGAGTGGCAGACACTAAGTCTACGAATGAGTTTGGGACTAACAGATAGTAAGCGCATCAGGGCTCCTCCGCATAAGCGCACAGCCAAGGCTGACGCGTCACGCGCTCAAGGGAGTCGTCCATCCCCGGCCGACCCCGGGTTCATCCTTTGCTCAAAACCCTGCCCTGTTTGAGTAGTAACCGTGAAACTGCTCTGATCAACTCGCGATAATAATTAGTACAACCAGTTTGCACGGACTGGAACAAAAACCTGCGGCGAGAATACTGCGAGTCCGTAACCTTGTCAACAAGAAAAGTGCAACACAAAAAAGTGCAACAGTGTTTTGTGCCGGAACTAATCTTTGTGACTAGCTGAGTATCGCGTGCGCAGCGCGATGAACGACGCACACATTGCCGATTGGCCAACAAAAATCGTGGACGGCCTTCCTCGTTTGGCCGCGAAATCGTATTCGAGAGGAGATCGCTCTGCTTGACGACCCTAACCTCGCGCGTATAATCGTTGACTTAACCGACTCAAGCCTCCGCCGACATGCTGTAATGAACGACTTCCGCATACTCCTCAAAAATGTAAGACCCTACACCGGATTGTTCACCGTCGCGTTCATTCTGATGACCCTGGTCGGGCTCTTTGAAGCCGGAAGAACGGCGCTGCTGAAGTCAGCGATCGATCTTCTATCTCCGTCTCCCGCAGTCGCAACCGGGCTGGCCTCGCGAATAGACATCGTTCGATATATACCCGCTGACATCGACCCGCTTCCGCTCATCGCCGGACTGCTCGTTCTGTTCACGATCATACGTGGAACATCCGAGTACTTATCCAACATCCTGATGTGGCGAGTCGGCGTCGGAGCCGTCGTCAATCTGCGGCAGCGCCTCTACGATCACATTCTTCAACAATCGAGCGAGTTCTTCAGCGAACATCCAACCAACACGTTGACAACTCACATCATCAGCGACTCCGAGAAGGTCCAGGTCGCGGTGTCGACGTTGCTGGCCGATCTGTTGCGCGAAGGTCTTACGTTTCTGGCGTTGTTCACGCTGGTGTTGATGTTGAACTGGCGATTGACGATCGCGGTGGTTGTCGTAGGGCCGGTGATCTATTTGTTGACGGTACGCTTCGGCAGACGCCTGCGTAAGATCGCTCACTCCACACAGGAGGGAACCGAGGATGTGCTGGACATCGCGCAGGAAACGATCTCAGGTCATCGGATTGTGTCGGCGTTTGGCATGGAAGAATTCGAACAGCGAAGGTTTGGCGCGTCGCTAAAACATTTGGCGCGCACCCAGGTTCGCGCGGCTCGAGTCGTCTATCTCTCTTCACCGATACTCGAATTGCTTGGCGTGATGATAGCCGCGGCGTTCCTGTTGTACGCGCGCGAGCTGATCGCGGCGAGAGTCATGACGATCGGCACCTTCGCTGCTTACATCGTGGCGATGCTTCAGATGTACGATCCGCTGCGCAAGCTCTCGCGAATTCAGAATTATTTTCAGCAATCATTTGCGGCGACCTCGCGGATCTACAAATTGCTCGACACGCATACCGAGAAGCGCGATGCGGCTGACGCGATCCAGATGCCCGCGCTCGCGGAGCGGATCGAGTTTCGAAATGTCTCATTCAAGTATGAGGATTCGAACGACTGGATTCTGAAGAACGTGAGCCTGACGGTTCAGCGCGGTGAAGTGGTTGCGCTTGTGGGATTGTCAGGTGCGGGCAAATCGACGCTGACGAATTTGCTGATGCGATTCTATGACCCGACAAGCGGCGAGATTACGATCGATGGAATCGACATTCGCAAAGCGAAGCTTGCAAGCTTGAGGCAACAGCTCGCGCTGGTGACACAGGAAGTCATTCTGTTCAACGACTCGATCATCAATAACATTGCTTACGGTGGCGAGGGGTTTGATCGCCAGAAAATCGAGGCGGCCGCCCAAGCTGCTTACGCGCACGATTTCGTCATCGAGCGGGGCGGATACGATACGCTGATCGGCGAACGAGGTGTTAAGCTTTCGGGTGGCGAGCGCCAGCGGCTTGCGATCGCCCGCGCGATTTTGAAGGACGCGCCGATTCTTGTACTCGACGAAGCGACCTCATCGCTCGATACGCAATCGGAGCGGCTCGTTCAAAACGCGCTTGGCAACCTGATGCAGGGGCGCACGACGATTGTAGTCGCGCACCGGCTGACCACGATCCATCGAGCAGATAACATAGTGGTGCTCGATCGCGGGCGCGTCGTGGATACGGGCACTCATCAGGAATTGATGTCACGTGGCGGGATTTATCGCGATCTTTATGAGCTTCAGTTTTCGGATGAGTTATCAGTTCCGGGTTCTGAGTTCCGGGTTCCGGGTTAGAACTGAAACCCTGGACCCTGAACTCTGAACCCGGAACTGTAGATTCTGAGATGGACTAATAACATGATCAAAAGCATGACCGGATTTGGGCAGGGAAGCGCCGAGGGTGATGACTTCAGGATAAGAGTCGACATTCGATCGGTGAACAATCGCGCGATCGACGTTCATACGCGGCTTCCGCAAGAGCTTGCGAGCCTCGAGGTGAGCTTGAAGAAACAAGTGCAGGCGGCGGTGAAACGCGGGCGAGTCGACGTGACTGTCTCCGTCGAGCAAATGAGGGCCGCGACCTTCGAGATCAACCGGCCGCTGGTGTCCGGTTACCTGTCGGCGCTGTCTGAGATCAAGCGCGAGTTCTCGCTCGAGGGCGATCCATCGCTCGAGTTGATTGCCAAACTGCCGGGCGCCTTGCAAGTGACCCAGGACTCAGATTCGCTGGACGAACGGCTCGTTAGCGGAGCGGTGGCGGCGTTGTCGCAGGCGCTGGCGTCGCTCACTGAAATGCGAGTGATCGAAGGGCAGGAACTTGCGGCCGAACTCAATTCGCGCCTCGATAACATCGAGCGGCAGATGCCCACGATTGAAAACGAAGCGGCTCGGTTGCCGGCGGTTTATCGCGAGAAGTTGATGAAGCGCTTGCAGGAAATCGCGGCGGGCGCGACCGTTGACGACGCGCGGATTGCGCAGGAAGCGGTGATGCTCGCGGATCGATCGGACATAAGCGAAGAGATCGCGCGGCTCAAGAGCCACATCGCGCAATTACGCGACTTGATTCGGAGCTCGGAGGAAGCGGGCAAGCGTCTTGATTTTATCCTTCAGGAAATGAATCGCGAGGCGAACACCATCCTTTCAAAGTCGAACGATCTTGCGATCAGCGACGCCGCAATTATCATCAAGACTGAAGTCGAGAAGCTCAGGGAGCAAGGGCAGAATGTCGAGTGAGGCTTCAACACCGCCGAAGGAACTGGTGGATCAAGCGGCCCCGAGTGAGCGCGGCAAACTGATTGTCGTGTCCGCGCCGTCGGGCGCGGGTAAGTCGTCGCTCGCCGAACGTGTGTTGAAACGGGTCGAGGGGCTTCACTTCTCAGTTTCCTACACCACTCGTGAGGCGCGAGGCGCGGAACAGAACGGCGTTGATTATTTCTTTGTGAGCGAGACAGAGTTTCTTGCAATGCGCGAGCGCGGGGAGTTTCTGGAAAGCGCTGAAGTGCACGGGAATCTCTACGGGACTCACGAGAGTACGGTCGAAGAGATGCTCGCGACCGGCGTTGATGTAATGCTGGACATCGACGTGCAGGGCGCGGAGCAGGTTCGGCGAAGAGTACCGGAGGCTGTGTTGGTCTTCATACTTCCGCCGTCGCGAGAAGTGCTCGAGGCGAGACTGCGAGCCAGAAACCTGAACGAGTCTTCGGACATCGCACGCCGCTTGCGAAATGCATCAATTGAGGTTCAATTGTATGAGCGGTTCGATTACGTCGTGATCAACGAAGATCTTGATCGCGCGCTTGCCCAGCTTGAGGCTATAATACTGGGCGAGCGAGGGCGGCCCGAACGTCAGAGAAATAGGATCGAATCAATAATAGCGACTTTTGGAGGACACTGATTATGGCTGAAGAAGAGAACGAAGAGTGGACGACTCAAATTGACAGCAAGTACCGGCTGGTTTTGCTCGCGGCCAAACGCAGCAAGCAGCTTCAGCGGGGCGCAAAACCGCGCATAATCAGCGTAGCGAAGAAGACTACTCGCGTCGCCCTCGAAGAGGTTCAACGCGGACTCATTCAATATCAGGTGATCGTGAAACCACCGAGAGGTGAATGATCAAATGAACGTCGCGTTGGGCGTAACCGGCTGCATAGCGGCTTACAAGGCTGTCGAGATTCTCCGCGGGCTTCAGAAGCGAGGCTCAAGCGTCAGAGTCGTGATGACGCGCCACGCAACCGAGTTTGTCACCCCGCTGACCTTTCAGTCGATCTCGGGCGCTCCGGTCATTACCGAGATGTTCGCACCTACTGATGACCCGGAAATCAAACACATTCAGTTGGCGCAATCGATTGATCTTCTGCTCGTCGCGCCTGCCACGGCTAATACCCTGGCGAAGTTTGCAAACGGAATCGCGGATGATTTCCTTTCGACGGTTTACATATCGACAACCGCGCCGGTGCTTGTCGCTCCCGCGATGAATGTCGAGATGTGGGCGCATCCGGCGACACAGGAGAACGTAAGACGCCTGCGCGAGCGAGGCGTGCAGTTCGTCGACCCCGAAGAAGGCTACCTCGCGTGCCGCACCGTGGGGGCCGGGCGATTGGCCGAACCCGATGAGATTGTCCGGCGAGCCCTGGCGTTGATGGGTTCAAAGGGGGGCGCCGCGGATCTGGCAGACGAACGCGTATTGATAACAGCGGGACCGACGCACGAAGCACTCGACCCGGTTCGATTTCTCACCAATCGCTCCTCGGGGAAGATGGGTTACGCGGTGGCTGAAGCCGCAATCGCGCGAGGCGCGGAAGTGACCTTGATAAGCGGCCCGGTGTCGCTCGCTCCGCCGCGCGGCGCAATCACGATCTCCGTCAAGTCTGCTTCCGAGATGCATCGTGCGGTGATGGACAATCTCGAGGATGCCACGATGGTTGTTATGGCCGCCGCGGTTGCCGACTATCGACCAGCCGGCGTGAGCCAACAAAAGATCAAGAAAAACGGCGGCGGCATCGCGATTGAGCTCGAGGCGACGGATGACATACTCGCAGCCGTTTGCGGCGAGCGGGCCAATCGCATCGTCATCGGCTTCGCCGCCGAGACCGAGCACGTGATTGAAAACGCGAAGAAGAAACTAGCCGCAAAAGGCGCGGACCTGATTGTTGCCAACGACGTATCGGCCGCGGATTCAGGATTCGATGTTGAAACGAATAGAATCGCGCTGGTCGCTGCGGACGGTGTGATCGAATTGCCGCTTATGTCTAAGCGCGAAGCGGCCGATCGAATCATCGACGCGGCGCTGAATCTTCGCATCGGAGTGCCGGCAGTCTAGACGGTATCCTGTAGTTTCCATCACCCGCTCTCGGCGGACTCAATCAAATCGGAGGCCCACGTTGACTAAGTTGATTCGCAAGTCATATGTCTTCGCGTTCATTTTCCTGATTGCGTGCCAGGCGTGGCCTGTTCGCAGTGCGACCGCTGACTCGCGTCCGCCCGAAGATCGCGGAGCGATGGCGTTGGGTCAGGCGATCAGACGGCTCGGCGTTGTTGCAAGCGTGCTTCACACTGGCGCTCATCCCGATGATGAAGACAGCGGATTGCTCGCGTATCTGGCGCGAGGCCGGCAAGCGCGCACGGCTTATCTGTCGCTCACTCGCGGTGACGGCGGGCAGAATGTGATTGGGCCCGAACTGTATGAATCGCTCGGAGTGATACGAACCGAAGAGTTGCTTGCTGCTCGACGAATCGACGGCGCCCAGCAGTTTTTTACGCGCGCGTTCGATTTTGGCTTCAGCAAGTCTCGCACTGAAACGCTGACGAAGTGGAATCGAGAAGCGGTGCTCGCCGATATGGTGCGAGTGATTCGCACGTTTCGGCCTCTCGTGATTGTGTCGGCGTGGGGCGGCACTCCCAATGATGGTCACGGCCATCATCAATCGGCGGGATTGTTGACTCAGGAGGCTTATCGCGCGGCCGCTGATCCGGCGGCTTTCCCTGAACAGATCAGAGATGGATTGAAGCCGTGGCAGGTGAAGAAGCTCTACACCCGTTCGTTTGACGGCGCGGCTAGCGGGCGCGAGTTCCTGCCTTCGCTTGCGACGCTTTCGGTGAACACCGGAGAGTTCGATCCATTGCTCGGTTGCAGCTATTACGAGATCGCGGCACGCGGGCGGAGTCAGCATCGATCTCAGGATCAGGGAACCATCGAGGCGCGTGGGGAACGATATTCGAAGCTCAGATTGATCGATTCAAAACTCGGCGCCATCAAGAACGAGAAAGATATTTTTGACGAGCTCGACACGCGATTGACCGGTATCGCTGCCTTTGCCGGCGGAGCAGCGGGAAAACTTCGCGGACCGCTTGCGGAGGTCCAGGCGGCGGCTGATGAAGCAAACGCGAAATACAACCCGCTTGCCAGGTCTTCAGTAAGCGAAGTGATCGCACGCGGCTTAAAGAAGCTGCGCGAAATCAACGCGGGCCTCGGCGCGCTGGGCCTCAGCGAATCAGAGCTTTTTGAAACGGCTTTTCTGCTGAAACAAAAGCAATCTGATTTTGAAGACGCGCTGGCGAAGTCGGAGGGCATAGTCGTCGATTGCATCGCCGACGATGAGGTTGTCACTCCGGGGCAGACTTTCGCAGTCACGTTGAATGCGTATGCGAACTCTACCGCGAAGCTCACGGGGTTTGGTGTTGTGACGCCGCCGGGCTGGACCGCCGTCAAGAAAAGTGAAAAGACATCCGAAGCCGCGGGGAGAATCACTCTGCAGGTGGAGTACACGGTCACCGCGAGTCCGGATGCGGAACCAACACGGCCTTACTGGCTCAACAGCACGCGCAAGAGTGATATGTTCTCGATCGAGCATCGCGAACCCGGCGCAACGGGCATCGAACCGGCCGCTCCCGGCGCGCCGAGCGCCGTCGTTGATGTCGAAGTCGCGGGCCAGGCCGTGAAGATCAATCAGGACGCTCAGTATCGTTACGCCGATCGCGCGCTTGGTGAGATTCGCCACCAACTTAAAGTAGCTCCGCCGATATCGCTCGGTGTCACGCCTGACATTCTTGTTTATCCGAAGTCCGCAGCCGCGGTATCGCGTGAGGTCACGGTGTCGGTGACCAACAATCAAAAAGGAGGCGTGCGCGGAACGTTGGTGCTTCAGAATCCGGAGCATTGGCCGGTGACGCCCGCGGCCGCCAACTTCGATTTGAAACGTGAGGGCGAGCGCGCGGCCACCACATTCGCGGTCACAGTGCCCGCCGGCGCCGAGGAGACCAGACGCCAGTTTGAGGCAGTGGCGACGATCGGCGGACGCCAGTATCGAGACGGTTATCAAGTAGTCGCTTATCCGCACATCGAGCCGCGATTCGTCTATCAGGAAGCCAAAGTCGATGCCGAAGTGATCGATGTCAAGGTTGCGCCGGGCTTGAAAGTCGGCTTCATCGAAGGCGCGGGCGATGATTTCGCGAACGCGCTCAAGCGAATCGGCGTCGATGTGAGGACTATCGAATCGAAGGAACTCGCGTCGGGCGACTTGAGCGCATACGACACGATCGTCGCGGGTGTGCGAGCTTACGAAGTTCGGCCTGACTTGATCGCAAACAACGCGCGGCTGATGGACTACGTCAAGGGTGGCGGATGTTACATCGTGCAGTACAGCCGGGGAAACTTCGAGACTGCGGGCTACGCTCCATATCGAATAGGGAGAGAGGAGGCAGAGACGCCGGGGCCGGCCGAGCGGGGCCGTCAGCAGAATCGGGAGCCTCGCCTGTTTTATCTCGGCGAAGGTGACATCGCTCCTGCACTCACCAAGTCGGCAGCCAAACCCGGGGTCGGATTTATCGGGGATGCAAACGACCGGGTGTTGGCGTCACTGAAAGGCGCGGGACTTGTAACTCGGCCGCTTGCGGCGAGTGACATTGCCGGTGATTTGTCACAACTCGATGTGATCGTGGTTGGCTCGAACCCTGATTCAAGTCGAGGGCTCACGCAATACAATTCGAAGCTTCTTGATTACTCGCGCCGCAAGCTCGTGATCCTCGCTTATTCGCAAGCTCAATTTATCAGCGGCGAGTTTCCGGCGTTTCCGCGAGCGGAGTCGCGTCCTTTTCGAGTGACTGACGAGCTGGCGCCGGTCACGATTCTGGAACCTTCGCATCCTCGTTTCAACTTTCCGAACAAGATCACCGAGCGCGATTTCGAGGGATGGGTTCAGGAGCGCGGAGCGTATTACTTGAGCGATTGGGATTCGCACTTCAAGCCTTTGATGGCGAGTCATGATGCGGATGAGCCGGATTTGAAGGGCGGGGAAGTGATCGCGGAGTACGGAAAGGGTCTGTATGTGTACACGGCATACGCGTGGTTCAGGCAGTTGCCGAGAGGCGTGCCTGGCGCATATCGGTTGATTGCGAATCTTGTGAGCCTGTCTAAGGCGAAAAGATGAACCCAAGAGTCAGCCTGACTCCTGCGCGACAGCAAACGCTCAGCTTCCTCGAGCGCGGTGTCGCGATGTTGTGTGAGATCAGCGATCCTGAGTTCCAGCTCTATGTTGGGGACGACGCCGGTTCCCTCAAACGTCTTTCCTCCGGGTGAGAGATATCCATATTCGCTGATCGCGAGTTCGCCGCCGCCAAATTTTCTGAACTTCGAAATGCCCAACACGCATCCGCAGCTTCGACGTCCGATCACTACCGCGCGTCCCTTTTCCTGCATCACTCCGGCAAACAACTCCGAGCCGCTGCCCGAGCCTTCGTTGACCAGAATCGCGACCGGACCCTTGAAGCCATCGTCATCTTCATCTGTGCGCAAATAAATCGCCCGGCCGCCGCGGCTGCTGAACTTTCCGAAAGACACGTGTGAATTGAAAAAGTAGCTGGCGATTTTTACGACTTCTTCGGCTTCGCCTCCGGGGTTGCCACGAAGATCGATGATCAAACCGGGCGCGTCGCTTAGCTGCTTCAATGCATTCTTGAATTGCTTTCGGACGGGCGATTTCCAAAGCGTCAACTTGACATAACCGATCCCGGAGGCCAACCGCTTCGACGTAACACTTGCCACATCGCGGACAACACGGCGCGTCAGTGAAGCTTCGAGCATCGAACCATCAGCGCGAGCGAGACTGATTTTGAGAATGGTTCCGGGATCACCATCCGCGATCATTCTGTAGATTCTCAAGCGCACGGCTCGATCGGTAGACGAACCGGCGACGCGAGCCCGCGCTTCGGCGAGCCGGTCGGCAACAGGCTTTCCATCGATTGTCACGACGATCATTCCCGCTTCGATGCCGGCGCGTGAGGCGTCAGAGTCCGGCTCAACCGAGATGACAACCGGTTTGCCTTCCACTTCAAAGATCGTGAGGCCCGCGCTGACGGCTTGTTCGCGTTCACGCTCGCGGCGCTCCGCCGGCGTAGCGAATCTGGTGTGAGCGTCTTTCAACTCGCCGACCATTTGCTTGAGCAAACGAAAGAAATCCTCGTCGCTCGAAGCCTGGTCGATCCTCGGGCGATAGCTTTCGCGCACCGCCCGCCAGTTCACGCCATTGAAAGCGGGGTCGTAATACTTCTCGTTGACGGTCTTCCAAATTTCTTCGAAGACTTCCACTCGATCTTTGGTTGATAGCGCGTCGGAGGAGGAACGGAACGCAGCCCTCGTGATGCCGAGTTGAATCGATTCTGGCCGGCTCCCAAACGCCGAACTGCCGGCAATCGCTGTGACCAGAACGGCGGCGCCGAAGATTCTCATTGGTGCGTTGCGCGGCAAACGTGATCCTCCATCCTAACCATCAATCCGGGCGAGTGACTGATTCAGCAATATAGCAATCGACGTAGATTTGTCACAAACAATGCTGATGCCCGGTCCTCAGCGTTCTCTGCGGTTGAATTGCTTCTTAACCGCTGAGGGCGCAGAGGACGCGCAGGACTGCAACACCATCAATACGTCACTACTTCGATTCAGTTGACCGCCGTTGAACGCCGTTGATAACGTTAAAGCCGTTGCCGTTTATGCCAAACCACGAAAGGAATCAATATGCTCGCCCCTTATCAAAACGAAGCGTTGGTCGATTTTTCTAATGAACGAAACGCGGCGGTGATGCGCGAAGCTCTCGCGAACGTTGAGTCTACATTTGGACGAGAGTACCCGCTGATCATCGGCGGCAAGCACTACACCACCGGCGATATGCTCGCGTCGGTTAATCCTTCGAATTACGATGAGGTGATTGGAATCGTACACAAGGCGAGCGTCGAGCTGGCCGACAAGGCCATCGAATCGGCAACCTCGGCGTTTCAGGAATGGAAGTATGTATCGCCCGAGGTGCGGGCCCGTTATCTATTCAAGATCGCCGCGCTGCTTCGCAAGTACAAACCCGACCTGACCGCGTTGATGGTTTTTGAAGTCGGCAAGTCGTGGGTCGAAGCCGACGCGGATGTGGCGGAGACGATTGACTTCGCTGAGTTCTACGGCCGGGAGATGCTCAGGTACAGCGGCGAGCATCCGCTTACTCCGATGGCCGGCGAGCAGAACGAGATGTTTTACATTCCTCTCGGCGTTGGATTGATAATCCCGCCGTGGAATTTTCCTCTCGCAATTCTGGGAGGAATGACGATGGCCTCGATAGTCACCGGCAACACCGTAGTCCTGAAGCCGTCGAGTGATAGCCCAATCATCGCGGCCAGATTCATGGAGATTCTGGAAGAGGCCTCGGTGCCGCCGGGCGTTGTGAACTTCGTTCCCGGCAGCGGCGGAAAGATCGGCGATTACCTGGTCGGCAATCCGCGCACGCGATTCATTGCGTTCACCGGATCAAAGGAAGTCGGGCTCCACATAAACGAACTCGCGGCGAAAACCGCCGAAGGCCAGCTCTGGATCAAGCGCGTGGTGGCGGAGATGGGCGGCAAGGATACGATCGTCGTTGACGAGACCGCCGATCTTGACTCCGCGGTCGATGGGGTGGTTGCGGCGGCCTTTGGCTTCTCCGGCCAGAAATGTTCGGCGTGCTCGAGGGTAGTGGTGGTCGACAAGGTGTACGATGAAGTCGTCGGTCGCGTCGCAGATCGCGCCTCAAAAATAAAAGTTGGTCCGACGAAAGAACAAGAGAACTGGATGGGCCCGGTGTCGAGCAAGAGCGCGTACGGTTCGATCCTGAACTACATCGACATTGGAAAAGGGGAAGGGAAGTTGATGGCGGGAGGCGGACCGCTGAAGGAGAAATCGGGCGGGTGGTTTGTAAAGCCGACGGTGATCGGAGAAGTCGATCCGATGGCTCGAGTTTCTCAGGAGGAGATCTTTGGCCCGGTGCTGGCGGCGTTTCGCGCGCGGGATTTCGAGTCGGCGCTCGAGATTGCGAATAACACTCAATTCGGCTTGACCGGCGCGCTGTACAGCCGCGAGCGAGCGAGGCTCGAGCGAGCGCGGCGTGATTTCCACGTCGGCAATCTCTACTTGAATCGCAAGTGCACCGGCGCGTACGTGGATGTTCATCCGTTCGGCGGATTCAACATGTCGGGTACGGATTCCAAGGCTGGGGGCCGCGATTACTTGTTGCTGTTTCAACAGGCAAAGACCGTTTCAGAGAAGTTATAGCTCGCGGGCGTTGAGAGAAGCGGGCGTTCAGAGTACCGGCTTTAGCCGGCTGATCGAAATCCCATATGCTGATTGAAACTCACACGGCGAAATTCACTACCCGGCTAAAGCCGGTACTCTGAACGCCCGCTTACTCTAAAGCCCAGTACTGGGACGCTCGCTACTTGAATAGCTGTTCTTGACCGCTCTTTTGTTGTCCCGCTATCTTTAACTTTATGCAAAAAGCTGTTGTTGCTTTGTGGATGTGTGGGTGTTTGACGATGTCTGCCTTTGCGCAGCAGACACCTCCGGCGACGAAGAAGGAAGCGCCCGCTCGACCGGCAGAAGGGCCGGGGTTTATTGCTCCGCCCGAGGCCAATGTCCGAATCGACGCGGACTCGCGGACGTTTGTCGTGATGGCGGCGCTGAACATGGCCGGTTTTGATTACGAGACTGGCGGCCAACCGCTGTCGCCGGCGCGCGTCGAATTGAGAAAGGACCTTGCGAAGCTCGATCCGCAGGTCAAAGAGAAGCTCGCGGCTTATTACAAAGCGCACCGCCGGCCGGCGGTCGAAGAAACCGCGGACGCCGCGAGATACATCGCGCTGAGCTTGATGATGACCGCGCCTCCGGCGTTTTCGGTTTATCAATCGCCCGAGCGGCCGATTCCCCAGGACTTGCAACCGTTGCTTGATTTCATTCCTCTGTTGCGAGAGTTCTACGTCAAGAGCGGCATCAGGGAATTGGTTCCAAAGTACGTCTCCATCGGGAATGCTTATGCTAACGCCTATCGAACGCCGGTTGGCGAATTGATATATGAGGTGCTGGATTATTTTCACACCGCTCCTGAAACTGTAATAAGCATGCGGCCGCTTGTAGTAAGGACGATCAGTCCGGATGCGGCCAGGAAACAGAAAACGACTGTCGTTAGCCGCAATCGAACGCGGCAGGTGTTTGTCATCCCTGAGCCCCTTGCGGCGATGGATACCTCGACGGTTCGCGGCGACATCCTGAATCAAAAAGAAGATCTGTTATCGCGCAGAATCGGGGACGACTACATCGTGATTGTGGGGCCTTCAAGAACCGTTGCTACCGAGCCGGTCAGGCAGGCGTTGATTCGCTTCGTCATCGATCCGCTGGTCGAGCGTCACCTGAAGGTCTCGCTTGGATACAAGGACCCGATTCTGAAACTGGTTGCGTCCGTGCCGACCGCCGCTCGCGAATACTCGAACAGCGTGTACCTTGTAGTCCGCGAGTCCCTGGCTCAGGCGGCAGAAGCGCGAATGCGGCGCATGCGTTCGATTGCCACTCGCGGGTCTTATAGCGAGGACGATGCGCTATACGATGTCGCTCAAGCTTATCTCAGCGGCGCGGTGCTCAGCTTTCATTTCTATGACACTCTTTCTGGTCTCGAGAAGGTCGGCATAAGTTTTGAGGACGTTTTTGATGAGATGGTCGCGACTACAAATTTTGAGCGTGAAGCCGGCCGCGCAAAAGAGTTCGAACCGCTGGTGGCGCGTGTCACAGCCGGGCGCGCAAAGCCCGCGAAAACCGCGGGTCGTGACGACGTGGCAATGGGGAGCCTCGCCTCAAAGATGCTCGCATCGGATGATCTGATCAGGCAGAGAAAATTCGCGGAGGCACGGACAATTCTGAGCGAGGTGCTGACGCTGCAGCCGAACAACGCGAGGGCGCTGTACGGGATGGCGCAGATTACGACCCAGACGGCTTCGCCGGTTGAGCTGAATCCGAATGCCGACGAGAATGACAAGATCCAGGCTCAGCACGATCGATTGGAGCAGGCCATAAAGCTGTATCGCAAGGCTATAGAAACCGCTTCGAAAGACTCCGAACGATGGGTGATTCAATGGAGTCACGTGCTGCTTGGCCGGATATTCGATTTTCAGGAGTTTAGAGCCGACGCGATCGGCGAGTATGAAAAAGCGATCGCACTGGGTCCCGATATTCCGAACGGCGCATACAAAGAAGCAGTCGAAGGAAAGCAGCGCCCGTTCGGACAAAAATAGCGATCTGTTTGAGATGAATATTGCGTGAGCGAGGCTATCGTCCCTCGGATTTGAAGTGATTAAGTCTTGACGGCATTACCCGTCACGGTTATGATCCTCGCCGTAAAACGATCCGATCCAAAATAAGAGCCTCCAAACCCGCCCTGATTGAAAACTCCTCACAGAAAACTTACCTTGCGAGGGGTGTAGCTATGTCGGTTAGTTTGGGAATGAATGGTACAACGGATGTGCGAGTTACCACCGGAGAAGATCTGGTGCTTCGCATAACGGCCTACGATCCAAACGGAATCAGAAGAATATTTGTGCAGTGCTTTCAGTTCAGTACGGCGAGTTCGAGTAAGAGCAAGCTTGCCACCGGCGAAACGTCAATCGCGGCGGAGCAGGGTTTTTCACAAAACAGTTTCGAGGTCGCGATACCGATTCCCGAGAATGCCGCGTTGGGAAAGTGGGGAATTCAGCTAATCGAATTCACAAACCGGCGCGGCTACAAATCGTCCTTTTATCGGGGACACGGGAAGTTCGATAACGTGGTGTTTGACGTCGTCCCACCGCCCGCCAAAGAAGACGAGTTGCTTCGCTTTGATGGAGTGGAAATCTCAGACCGTGGCCGTTGCGCCTAGCCGTCCTGTTTGAGAGGCGTGCGCGGTCCGTCTTTCACGGGCGGGCGCCATTTTCTTTCAACGACTGGAGTAATTCGGAAACTGCCTTTATTGGGACGCCAAAATTGGATCCGCCAAAACTTTGGTTCCCGTCAGTAGTCGTAAGGATGGCGGAGTTTATCGCGATAACTCGCGAGTCGCGATCGAAGATCGGACTCCCCGAGCCACCTTCGGTCGTCTGCGCGCTGTGAACTATGCGGCCCGTCAACGCATCGGTGACGGTGCCGGTGGTTGTGAGCGGCCGTATCAATCCGCGAGACGATAAACCGGCGGCCACTTCAATTGCCGATTGCCCGTGCGTTCTCAATACCTCGCGGCGTTCGGGCTCTTCGATTCGCTGCAGCAATCCATCGACGCCGGTTGGATAGCCGAGGAGCACAACCGGTTCTCCAATAATCGAACTCGGATCTTCATCGCTCAGCGTGAACGCAGGCAATGCTGCATCGCCCTGCTCGAATTTGCACAGCGCAATGTCATACCTGGCTGAGCTCGCAGCCACCTTCAAGTCGAACGGCGACTTGATCGAAGGGAAAAACGCTTCGAGCGTATCGAGTTTCGGAGCGAGCCCGCCGCCCTGATGAAGGATGATCTCCGCCATTTGATCCGTCGCCCACGGTTGGACCACGTGTTTGTTGGTCGCAATCATTCCTTCTCCGACAACGAACCCGGTTCCGGTGTAGTCGATTTGAACCGGAGGTCCGGCGCCATCAACTGAGGCTTGTAGATTGCCGCTCTTATCGACCGGCATCTCTTTTATCGGATCCGAGGTTTCGTAGCGAAGCACACGCCCGCTGCCTCGCTCAACAAACGTATAGCTGCCGACGATCAAACAAACGCCCGGGCTGTAGAGACCGGCTATTTTCTGAGTGAAGCGACGCATTTGATCGCTGACTTCCCGCAACGACTGGATTTCGTCTTGTTGCTTGCGAATCAGTTCCTGATCCTGATCGCGACGGGCTTGTATAGTCGATATCTCCTTGCCCAGCAGGTCGGTCTTGTTTGTATTTCGAATCAAGGTAACAAGACTGAAAGCGAGCGATCCGATAAGGAGCAGCGAGATCACGGAGACCGCGGTCAAGCCGAGCAGTTTTGCTTTGCGCGGAATCTCCGCCCAAAGACTCGCGGTGAGTTCCTTTACAAACAGCGTAGCAGTGAGCGGGTGAACCGTTTGACCCTGAATTCGTTCCACATCGACGCTCCGCCGAACAGGATGCGTCGAAGCGAAGTTCTCGGGCATCACCTGGAACAGCACGGTTGCGGCGGACGCGCCTTGCCCAAAATGCATCGTGTCCCCGTCCACAAGCGGATGTCCGGCGCCCGTTTCATCTCGCGTCAGGTCTGCCCCGTTTATTGTGATCGGAAAGTGATCCTGCGCGGCCCGAGGCACCAAATGAAAAATATTCGCATCGTCGTAGATATCGGCGAGAATTCCATCGGGCAGCGAACCACCCTCCTCGGGCACGAGCTTGAGGTCACAAGCATCGGATGTGCCCAGAGTGACATGGTCTTGCGTAAAGATTCTGGTCTTACCTTTTTCGCTGCCCGAAAGGTAAACAAACATCAATCGGCTCATTGTGTATCGCGCCTCGCTTTGAAAGATAATAGCATCGGTGATTTAAACTTGCAGGGAAAAGTCCAATCAGGGGCTTAGGTTGATTTGCCCGTGTTAAGGTTGCCTGAACCTTAATCGATGCGCTCGAGCTTGCAGCCCGGTTCGACGAGAATGGACTTGAACGAAGAAAGACGCACGAGGCCGGGTTTGGCGCGGGGCGGCTTCGAAACGAATTTTTTCTGCGTGTAGTGAATCGCGGCTTTGCCTTCGCTTTTGGCTTGTGAGTATAGAGCCGCAACGCCGGCCGCTTCGGCGATTGTGCGATGGGGCACCGCTTCCTGCCGTTTTGGATTGCGAATGATCACGTGAGACCCGGGATAATCGGCGGCGTGAAGCCACACGTCCTGGGGCCGCGCGACCTTGAAAGTAAGCGCGTCGTTGTCACGGTCGTTTCTGCCGACTGCGATCTCATAACCATCGCTCGATCGAAACCATCGCCCCACACGACCGCTCACTTCCTTCTGTTTTTTCACGGGCTTGTCGCGTGCCGCGCCGTCGGGCTTGCCCAGAAGCCGCCGCGATCGCTTGTAGACGCTTTCGATACGTTGAGAAGAGGGATCACGCTCGATCTCTTGACTCAGCTCTCGGAGCGGATCGAGTTCGCTCAGTACCTCACGCTCGCGCAGTGCGATTGCCTCAAGTGCACGGCGGGCCTTGCGATAACGCGTGAAGTAATCAGTGGCCGCTTCTTCCAAAGTCACGCCTTCGGGGATTTCGATTTCGATCTCGCGCTGCTCCGGATCGTAATAGTCGACGACGGTCGCTTTACCTTCAGACAAGCGGGCATTCGCGAGGTTCGCCAGAAGCAAATTGCCTTTTTGCTTCAGGTTATCGGGATTCCCAAAGCGAGCGCGGTCCGAGTCCATCGCTTTGATTGCCGCTGCTCGCTTATTAATTGCTCGGGAGAGTTCGTGCGTGAGGATTTCATAGTCGGCGCGAAGCTCGATCGCCTGCGCGCGAAGCGGATAGTAGACATCCGCAGCCTCGGACAGAGACGAAAATTCATTACGAAACAATCCATCGGCTTGCACCAGCACGAGATGCGACAGCAGCAAGTCAACTTTGGGCGTGATGACCTCTTGTGTGATCTGATCGAGCGGTAAACGAGAATAGATCAAAGACGGCGGATTCGATCTCAACAGGTCGTCTACAAGCGATCGGAAAGCCTGTGCCGCGAGTGCAGTATTGCATCGCGCGAGGAATTCAGTCCTTAGCTGCGGTCCAAACAAAGAACCAGATCCAAAGAAGCTATTAAGAAGCTCCCGCAAACTGACGGATGGTTCGATTTCATCGGTGAGGTTCGGCGCGCTTGTTCCTCGCGAAGGAGTGAGTTCAAATTCAGGCTTTTCAAACAATGCGGTTAAGAGGTTTTTCTGGTCGTCAAGCAGATATGCATTTGCCGACCGGCCAGTGAGTGACAAGATTAACGACGCGCGTGATGCGCTATCCTTTGCCGGCCTGTTTTCAAATTCAATTTCAACCACTCGATCAGATGGTCTCTTCGCGATCGACACGACTGTCGCGCCGGCGACTTGCCCTCGCAAAACGGAATAGAAATTTGACGGTGCTCGTTTGCCTGATTTGAGTTGGTCGCGGCGTGAGAGGTACACCGCCGGCGCCGAACGATCCAACGACACGAGCAGGCGGCGGCGGCGGTTTAGGCGAAAATCAAACAACATTGTCGAGCCTGATAATGAGATACCTTCGACTGAACGCCCCTCGACATCGCGCTTGATCTCATCGACAATCGCCGACAGATAGAAATTATCCACAGCGATATCTTACTTGAGCCACCAAGACGTACGCGACACAAAGAAGAAAGCGCCGGTCAACTGAAATCCGGCGCCCGCGAGTGATGTTGTTTAGGTGATCGGTCTCAGAAGTCGCGCACGACGACCGTTCCCGAGATGATGTCCTGCCAGCCTCGATGCTTGTGACTGAACGCGGCCCACAAGATGCCGAGCAGTGCGGGTGCGGCGGCAACGAAATAGCCGGCGGTCCTCAGCAGGACGAGCGGCGCCGACGGTTTTTTGAATGTGAGCGAATCCACGACCCGCGTGTTTGTCAGCATCATTCCGAATGTGCGGCCCGACAAGCATTGTGTAAGTCCGAGATAGAGGAACGCAACCATTCCGACGATAATGCCGGCTGACAATCGCGTCTGTGACTGCGTGAAGATCCCGTTCGAAATGCTGATTGCGGCGACAAATGGTGAGCAGCTCACCGCGATTGAGATCAGGTCGATTATGTTGATCACCGCGTGAGTAAAGAGCGACGGGCTTTCGTTGCGCACAAACTGCGCGCCCAGCGTCTTGTCGACCTTTCGCACCTCAGCTTCGAGATAGTCGAGGGGCTCCAGCTCATCGATGATGGGCATGGACGATACGGCCTTATCAATAGACGGCTCGGGTGTAATACCCTCGGCTTTGTCAATCGGCTCAACCGCGCGATCGTCGGGCTGCGGCGTCGCGACATTCGCGGGCCTGGCAATAGCGGCGGGAACAGACTTGACGGTTGCCGGTCTCGGAATCGAAGCCGATGTCGTTTGAACATTCGCAGGTCTGGCAATGGAAGGCGGAGCGAGCGCCGGCGCGACCGCGGGTGTCGCATACTCGATCCGAGGCTCCGGCTCGGGCATCGGCGCAAGTGCTCTGGCTGTAGCTTCGCGCTCAACTCCGATCGAAACCTGCGGTATGGAATGTATCGGCCTGGCCGGCTCAATCTTTGGTAGCGCCGCGCGGCTGGCGTTCTCGCTAGCGCGTTTCACACGCGTCAGCGCCGCCTCAACGATATTGGAGCTGCTTCGCCGCGCAGGGACTGCCGGAGCCTCAGATTGATAACTCATCTCGGAACGCTGAACCGCAGCGCGGACTGGTGTAACAAATCTTTCGTCCGCTAGTGCGCTCGCGACGGAGTTCGAATGGAGGTCATGAGAAGGCGCTGGCTCGGGAAAGGGAGCCTCGCTCGCATCGCTGGAGGCCTTTCTGGCCTTTATCGCTCGCACCTTCTCATTGAGTTCGAGGCGCCATGCCGGGAGCGCGGGAGCCGCGACCACTGGCTGAGTTGCCACGCCGGTGCGCTTCGGAAATTCCAGAAGCCTCGAATCCTTTGAGTTCCGCCCACGTTTTGAGGTGGAACGATGACAACGTGGACAACGCGGAGAGGAATTGGTAAAGGAATGCCCGCAACCAACACATTTCATGCTCAGAGCACCTCGCTAAGATGGGGGGCATCCTGGGTGATTCGCGCGCGATAGTATCAGAAAGCTCGCAACTGGGTCAATATCAATGTTTGCTTAAATCGAATCTCTTTCTATCCCAATCGCGGTTGGTTCAATAAAGCAACCGCTACTCTTTTCCCGCGACTTTTTTGGATGTTCCGCTGACTGAAGCTGCCGGTTCCTCGGTGGCGAGGGATGGAAGCCCCAGTGCCTTCCGGACCTCAATCTCTATTCGGTTCGCAATCGACTGATCCGATTTGATCAGGTTCTTGGCGTTTTCGCGACCCTGGCCGAGCCGCTCGCCTTTGAAGCTAAACCACGCCCCGCTCTTTTCGACTATTTTATTCTCAACGGCCAGATCAAGCAGATCGCCTTCCCGCGAAATACCTTCGCCGTACATTATGTCAAATTCGGATTCCTTGAATGGCGGAGCCAGTTTGTTCTTGACGACCTTCACTCGTGTGCGATTGCCTACAACCGAGTCGCCGTCTTTGATCGAGCTTGTGCGTCGAATGTCGAGCCGCACCGAGGAGTAGAACTTCAGCGCGCGGCCGCCGGTCGTGGTTTCGGGGCTGCCAAACATCACGCCGATCTTCTCGCGAATCTGGTTTATGAAAACCAGACAAGTGTTCGAGCGCGCCACAACGGCGGTCAGTTTCCTTAGCGCCTGCGACATCAATCGGGCCTGGAGTCCCGGAAGCGAATCCCCCATTTCTCCATCAAGCTCAGCCCGGGGCACCAGCGCGGCGACCGAATCAATCACCAACACGTCGACGCCGCCTGAGCGCACCAAAGCCTCCGCGATCTCGAGCGCCTGCTCGCCCGAGTCAGGTTGCGATATGAACAGGTCGTCGACCTTGACGCCGAGCTTTGCGGCGTACTGTGCGTCCATCGCGTGTTCAGCATCGATGTATGCGGCGACGCCGCCGGCTTTCTGCGCCTGCGCGACAATGTGAAGGGCAAGCGTCGTTTTGCCGCCGGACTCCGGGCCGTAGATCTCGACGATTCGGCCGCGAGGTACTCCGCCGACTCCAATTGCTGCGTCCAGGCTCAGGCACGAGGTTGATATTGCGGGAACATCGACGACTTTCTTTTCGCCAAGCCGCATGATTGAACCCTTGCCAAACTGCTTCTCAATGTTCGCGATTGCAATGTCTATGGCGCGGTTCCGCTCAGCTCGTTCATCTGCCATTGTTATGTATCCCTTTCTCTCCAAGGTGACCCAGGAACGCTCACTATACCAAACGAAAAACCAACTTCCCAAATCAATTGTGAGCGGTCGATGCCAGGCGCGAATCAGCTATCACTGATTTCATAGCGCCTCGCTGTCCTGACGTTGCCAGGGTGCGGGCAACGCGGTGGCACGGAGGTTGCACAAATGCATTGCAACCCAGAAGGAAGCTGGGGGCCGAGCAACCTCGCCGTGCAAGAGGCCGCTCGAAAGTTCTTGAAACAAACGAACTCGGTTCGCGTTTGACGCGGGTGGAACTGGCGCTTAAGCAGTGGGTGAGCGCATTTAGACTGAGGATGATACAGTTACGACCGAGTTCAGAACAGACGGGGTGGAAAAGAAAAATGGCCAAAAACATCAAAAAAATCCAAGCAAGACCGATTGGCAGGAAGACAAACGATGAGGCAGTGAAGTGGTCGGAACTCGACGCCAACGAACTCAAGGCCACGATTCGCGATGGATTGGTTTCGATGACGATTGCGGAACGCGAGGAGTTCATCGGAACGCTCGAGGCCGAGATGAGGCGAGCGGGCTTGAATATGCGATCTTACCTTGTCCCGTTGGGAATACCGGGGCGCAGCACTGAGGACCTGACGCCAACCGAAGTGGCTCATTTGATCAGGTTCCTCAAACTCAATGCGCCGCAAGCGATGCGTGCCGTCGAACGCGCGTTGACGCAATACGACACGCTTGGCGAGAAGCACAGCGGAACACACCGTATCGCTGCATAATTCGCTTACAAGAACCGCCTTCCAGTGCCCGCCGGATTTGACCCGGCGGGCATTTTCAATAAGCAGGAACCTCTCAGCCAGAACGCCTCACAGGTATTCGCCGGGCGAGGCCAAATTGCAGCATCCGCACTGACATCGTCACTTCCAAAAAGGTTCGTCGCTACGGTAATATTACTGCTCGCTTGTGGATATCGATCGCAGGTTCCCCCCTTTTACCGCGACTATGAGAAGCGCATTTCTTTCACTAACTGTCATTTTTTTCGCAGCCGCTGGAACGGTAGCGCTGACAGCCACGGACGATTCTCCCAATCCCGCGGTGGCGCGCGCACGGAGACTCTTCGAGCTTGCAGACTCAAACGATGCGGAGGCCCGTTCGCAATTAACTCAGGCTCTTTCCGATGAGAGTTGGTACGTGCGAGGTCAGGCCGCGCTTGCGTTTGCGCGAACGGGCGACAAATCAGTTGCTCAGCTACTGGTGCCGCTATTGACGGATGAGAGCTGGTTCGTGCGCTCGGCTGCGCTCGAAGCGATCGGGGCACTCGGATCACCGACGACTGACAGAACCGAACCATCTGCCGCTTCCGCCGATGTCTATTTCCGCGCGCGAGCTGCTGCCACCGCGGGCGCGCTCGGCAACTCAGGATCTGTCGACCAATTGATCAAATCGCTCGCCGACAGTGACTCATTGGTAAGACGCTCCGCTGCGGGCGCGCTCGGTCGGTTGAAGGCGGCCTCGGCGGTTGATGCATTGATTTTAGCTCTAAAAGATGACGACGAAAGCGTGCGCAGGAGTGCGGCGACGGCGCTCGGCCGAATCGGCGATAGGAGGGCCGCAGTCGCGGTGCGAAACGCCGCAAAAGAATCTGGCTCTGACGAGTGGGAATATGCGGCGGCTCTTTATCGGCTCGGCAATCACGATAATCTTGATCGCATCACGGCGGCGCTAGTGAGTGAGTACGCCGACATTCGTCAAGGCGCACTGAAAGAACTGCTCGAGTTCGCCGATGAGCGCTCGCTTCCGGCGCTTCTTCCCTTAATGCGTTCAAGCGCTGCTAAGGATTCGGCCTCGATTCGTCTGGCGCTCGCCGTGGGGCTAGCAAGGTTCAACAGCGATGACGCAAGAACGGCAATCATAAACATGTTGAACGACGCTGAGCCCGCTGTGCGCGCGGCGTCGGTGACTTCACTCTCACAGGTAAGCAAAGGCAAGAGTGAATTCTCAGAGCGCGCCCTCGCGGCGATCGTCCTGGTCTTGAGGAGCGAAACCTCGCCTTTTGTGCTGACTGCGATCAACGACGCGCTTACGTCATTCGATCGAGCCCGTGTGACTGACGTCTTGCTTGACTCACGAACAGCGGACGGAAAGGTGTCTCCGAACATCGTACGAGCTCTGACCGCCGCGGGCGTTACCGCCGATACGCAAGCGTCGCAGTTGGTGACTGGAGATATCGCTGAACGAATTCGAGCTGCTAACCGCCTCGCGCGTTTGGGCGATACAAAAGCCGTGGTTCCCCTGATCGATGCTCTGACGAACGCGAAAGAAGTAGAGCTCAGAGTCAAAGCCGCCGAAGCGCTCGGCGAGCTTCGGGACAGGCGAGCAGTTGATGCGCTGATCGCCGCTACGACGTCGCCGCAAGCGGAGATTCGAACCGCGGCGACGATGTCGCTAGGCATGATCGGCGATCACGTTGCGGCAGAGGCTTTGTTTGTTGCGGCCCGAGATGAGCAGCCGTCCGTTCGAGATGCCGCGATCCGATCGTTGTCCGCGTTGGGAATCTCGCTTGACAAGGTCTCGCCAGATCTTTCGAGTTCGAGCTGGCAAGTACGGGCCGCTGCGGTTGCGACGCTCGCGCGGCTTGGCGATCGAAATGCAGTGCCGCTGATTGTTTCGGCGCTGCGTGACAGCGACAGCCGCGTTCGGACGGAAGCTGCGCGGACGCTTGGCCAGTTCAATGATCACACCGCGACTGATGCGCTGATCGGCGCGCTCAGTGATCAGAGCGGCGATGTTCGGGTTGAAGCGGCGTTCGCGCTTGGCCGCTTGAAGAATAGCCGGGCGCTTGTCCCGCTCGCGTCGCTCTTGAATGATCGCGATCCCAGAGTAAGTCTCGCCGCGGCCGAATCACTCGGGCGAATGGGCGATCCGCGCGCAACGCGAGTGCTGCTCGATTCGCTTGCGAGCGCGGATTGGCGCGTGCGGTCCCGCGCAACTCAGGTGCTTGCGCGCGTCGCGTCTGAAGGTTCGCTCGATCAGGCAGTTGGGCCGCTCGCAAAGGCCCTCACTGATAATGACCCGGTTGTTCGATATTACGCAGCCGAAGCGTTGGCAGGCATTGGTGTCAAAAGCGTTCCATCCTTGATCGACATCCTCCGCGCCAATCGCGAAGCCGATCGCGATCGAGCCGCGCGAGTCTTGTGGCGCATCGGCGCGCCGGCGGTCGACCCGTTGCTTGCCGTATTGCAAGACCGAAGCTCGACGGCGGAGATGCGCGCCGCGGCAGCGCATACGCTGGGGTTGATCGGCGATGCACGCGCGACTAAGGGATTAGCCTCGGTGTTGAAAGACGACAGATATTTTGTCCGACACGAAGCGGCCGTCGCGCTGGGGCACGTGGGCGCGCCCGCGCTCGAACTGTTATTGGAGATGGCCAGTTCGTCCACACCCGCGACTCGCGAGGCTGCTATCGAAGCTCTGGGCAGCTCGAATTCAGCCCGCGCATTGGACAGAGTCATCGAAGCGCTTGCTGATCAAAACTCAAACGTGCGCGCCGCCGCGGTTCGCGCGCTCGGCGAATGCGCGAGCGAACGTGCCGTTGCCCCGCTGATGGGCGTGCTTCGAGACGAGACGAGCACGTTTCGTCCGCAAGCCGCGGCCTCGCTCGCGCGGCTGGGCCCCCTGGCGATGCCGAGTTTGATTCGCGCCTTGAAGGACCCCAAGCCATCGGTTCGCCAGCTTGTGGCGCAGTCGCTTGGTGAGATCGGCTCGAAGGAGGCCGTTCAGGCCCTGATCGAGTTGATAACCACCGATCAATCCGGCGCGCGGCCCGAAGCAATCGAAGCGCTCGGGAAGATCGGCGACCCGGCGGCAATTGCCCCGATTCTGTCGGTTCTTCGGTCCGGCTCCGTCGCCGTTCGAAAAAGAGCCGTGGCCGCGCTCGGAAAGTTTCGCGATCCTCGCGCGCTCGATGCTATGACTTCGGCGCTGGCGGATCAAAACGAAGAGGTGAGACAATCGGCGGCTTCAGGTTTGGGCGAAATCGGCGATGACCATTCGATCGCGCAACTCGAGCGCGTGGCCGATAAAGATACAAGCTCCGATGTGCGAGCCGCCGCCGCGCAAGCCATCGAGCGAATTCGTCAGGAGAAATCGCGCGTAAAACCTGATGGGCTCAAGTTGTCTCGGCCGTGACTGAAAAGACTATTGGATCCTCGAACTGCATGAAAAACACCTTCCTCTCAATCGCAACCATATTTGCGTTATTCCTTCTGCCGGGCGCGTGCCGAAAAAAAGAAACGGTGAGCAATACAACTCCGCAACCGGCCCCGGCCGCAAGCGCCACGCAAAACTCGAATCAGCCTCAGAAACCAACCGATCAAGTCGAGGCGAACTCGGCGAAGCCGAGCGCTACATCACCCACGCCCAGCAACCAATCACAGTTGCTGGGCGAGTACGAGATGCGCGAGATCGAAGACAGGGGCGTGGTCACAATGGTCAGCGCGATCAAAACGAAAATCTTTTTCATGGCTGACGGAAGCTATTCGCGAGTGTCCAGGAGAGACGGGCGTACGTATCACAGCGATTCCGGCCGGTTTCGCATCGAATCTCCCGACAAGCTTGTGCTCTCGATTCAGTTGAGCGGTCAGGCAGCCAGTCAGACTATCCAGAATCCGGCAATCGAGAAAACGCACAAGTTCAACCTCTCTCCCGACGGCGAAGAGTTGAAACTTACCTCCGACAAGGGTTCGGTTGCAGTCTACCACCGCTTATCAAAGCCAAAGACGAAGTGAAGATTTCATCGCACGTAGCCGAATTCCGGATGAGTTTGCTCAGGGTTGTGCTGTTTGCATTCGTAGCCGCGCTGGTGTCTTGCGGTGCGTCGTCTCGCTCGACCGGGTCCAATGCGAGCGATCCTCCTGGAGAGTTTGAAGACTCGGGAAAGCGGATCGCCGGCGATTTTGTCGCGTCTGCTGAGGACAGTTATCGCGCTAGAGGATCCGCGCCTCAGCGGCAAGCGATCCTAAGCTTTGACGGCGATGGCCACTTCAAGCGCCAACTGGATTCGCGAATCGAAGAGGGTTCGTATCTCATCACAACTACCGGCGAAATGATTGTCTACATTGAGAAGGTCAACGGTGAGCCCCTTACGGCGGCCAAAGCTGAACGCTATCGCCTCGACGAGCAAAGCGAAGCCTCGATGACCTTAACCGGCCCGGCGCGTAGCTTCCTCCTCAAACGGAAGTGACCCGTCTTCAGCGCCTCTCGATCGCGCCGTCAGCAAGAAAAACCGGCCGCGTCGTTCCTCCAACTCGTAACATCTTTCTTGTGATTCTGGTTTTCGCTTTTCGACGTTTGCGTGATGCGCTATGATTTGCCGTAGCTCTTACAACCTCAGCCGAGGTGCTAATGCGGGAGCGGCGGCTCCAGCGTATCGAAGTTAGGAGATGAGAAATGCGCGCCTATGATATTAAGGCGGAGCGAGGGCGCAGAGCCACTTTAGAGACGCCCGATTTTCTGGAACAAGCCCGCCAACTTCTGTCGCGAACTCTGCCAGTCGAGTTGCGAATGAGCGGTACCAGCATGAGGCCCGCCATTGAAGACGGCGACATGATTACGCTCGAGCCCATTACCGCCGATCCGATCAAGCCCGGCGACATCGTGCTTTATCACAGCCGCTTTGACACCGCCGTTATTCACCGGGTCATACGCATCGAACGTTATGCGTCCGAGCGATGCATCGTCACGCGAGGCGATGCGGCTTCGCACAACGACGGTCCAGTTCCGCTGCATAGAATCCTTGGCAGGGTTAGCCGGGTAGAGCGGGCAGGCGAGCGGATCAGGATGGTCGTGCCTCGCCGCACCTTCGCGCAGACAGTCTTGTCATGGCTTCATCGATTGCGTTTCTGGTAGGTACCGCCTAGTTGGCCTGCACACGCCCGAACACCAACAACCAAATCAGCACCAGCCCGATGACTATTCGATAGCCGACGAATACAAACGTCGTGTGTCGTTGAAGGTATCTCAACAGAAAAGCGATGGAGATGTAGCCTGAAATCGCCGCGACAACGGTCGCCGCTGCGATCGCCGCCCAACCGGCGTTGAGTGAATGAACAGCTTTTGGCAGTTCTAGCGCTCCGCTTGCGGCAACCGCCGGGATGGATAGCAGGAAGGAGAATCGCGCCGCGCTTTCGCGGTTAAGACCGGCAAATAGTCCGCCGGTGATGGTGCTGCCAGATCGCGACGACCCGGGAATCAGGGCAAACACCTGAGCAATCCCAACGACGACCGCCTCGAACACGCCGAGGTTGTTCATGTCTTTTCGTTGCCGGCCGACAATTTCCGCTATCGTCAAAACAAGCGCGAGTCCGATCAAGCTGCCGGCGATGACTCGCAAGTCTTTGGTCAACGCGCCTTCGATTTGATGTCTGAATAACAGACCGACGATCGCGATAGGCAGAGTGCCGATGATTATGAGCCAGCCAAGCTTCGCGTTCGTCTTTTCCGTTTTATCGACGAGCCGGCCGGTCAGGCTCCCGACAATCGAGGTGATGAATCCAACAATGATTCCTAAGATATCTGTCCGGAAATAGACGATCACCGCCAGCAGAGTGCCGAGTTGGATGACCGCGATGAATGCAGTCCACTGATCCGGCTGCAGCGGATCCACGAGATTCATCCACTTGCCCGCGAGTGTAAGGTGAGCGGTGCTGCTGATCGGGATGAACTCGGTGAGCCCCTGAATCAGTCCGAGTATGATGGCTTGCCAGATCGACATTCGTTTCTCTCGTTTCTCTTACCGTGGGTGTTACTGGTTCCAGGGAGGCGAGTGATAGTATCCATCGCCCGGAGGAACTGTCAACGAAACGGCGGCGAGTCTTAGCGCCTACGCGAGCTTTACAACTCTCCGCGAGCTTTGCGAGACTTTGCGATCTTTGCGAAACGACTGACTTGAACACACGAGGGTTGAAATGGGCGAGGAAGGGAATCGCGGGTTGAAACTTTTCCTGGAGTTCTGGCTACTGATCGGCGTTTTAGCCGCGTTCAATCTCTACAGCTACTTTCGCGGCGGCAGCAAACTCTTCCTGGTGGTAGGAGTAATCGCGGTATTAGCGTTCATCGGGTGGGCACTGTTCTACATCTTTTACGTCCGCGGCAAGAACTGAGTCCCTAACGCTGCCCGGTAAGGAACTGCTGACCACGGCTACGGACCACGGACTACTGACCACGGACTGCTTCTTACCAAGCCTCAATTTGACAGTCTCAAGATTGATTGTTTAACATCGGGGCTTGGCATTGAAGAGCAAAAGCACACCGTAGTGGCCAGGTAGCTCAGCTGGTAGAGCAGCGGACTGAAAATCCGCGTGTCGGCGGTTCGATTCCGTCCCTGGCCACCAAACATTTCAACTACTTAGCGGCGCAAAGCAAATGTAAGAGTGACGGAGGGCCACGCTAAGGGCCACTTTGAGAACGAACAGCGCGCAGAAAACGGAACGCCACCCGTTTCAAATCAAAGCTCGAATAATGATTTCAAACCGCTCCCTGGAGGAAATCTCAAGGAAATTATTTTGAATGAGGCGGACACACGCGCAAAGCTTATTGACCCTGCGCTGTACCTGCGCGGATGGACCGAGGACTTAATCAAGCGGGAGGAGACTGCCGGAAGCATCGACATTGTGGGCGGAAAGCCCAGACGACGCGGACGCGGGCGCACAGACTACACGTTGCGCGTCAAAGTAAACTCTGCGAGTCAGCCTGTCGCAGTCGCTCTGATAGAAGCGAAAGCAGAACACCTACCACCGCAGCATGGTTTAGAACAGGCAAAACTTTACTCAAACTGTAAACGATTGAATGTCTCGTTTGTCTATTCCACTAATGGTCATCAGTTTGTGGAATATGATCGGCACACTGGTCTTACTTCCAACCCTCGGCCTATCGCTGAGTTTCCTACACCTGCCGCCTTGCGCGACCGGTACGAACAGAACATGGGTTTCTACCTGGAATCAGAGCTGGCCAAACCCCTGCTCATTCCTTACTCGGGGGGAGAAGCCACGCGCCGCTACTATCAGGATGCAGCCCTTCGGGCGGTCCTCGAAAAGATAGCTCAGGGTGAAAAGCGCGCATTGCTTACGCTGGCTACCGGCTCAGGCAAGACCTTCATCGCAGTTAATCTCCTAAAGCGTATTGCTGAGGCTGGTCAGATGCGGCGAGCGCTGTTCATCTGCGATCGCGACGAGCTTCGCAGTCAGGCATCTGTAGCTTTTCAAAACCTCTTTGGAGCCAACGCCGCTGAAGTCTCATCAACGCCGCGAGCGTCTTGTTTGGTCGCGACAGCATCAGGAAGGTTCGCGTAGTTGAATCGAATGTCAACAAACTCAAGCCAGACCCCTCCGAACGCCACGAGGAATCCGCTTTACCTCGGCACGTTCCTCTTGGGAGTTGGAGTAGCAATCGGCGGCGGGACGCTTTGGTTCATCGGACTATTCGCGGTGTTTTACCTGATGATCTATGTGCCGGTGATGCTGGCTGAGGCTGAGACAATGCTCTCGTTGTTCGCGCAGGATTACGAAAGGTACAGCAAGGCGGTGCCGTTATTCGCGCCGCGCTTCACGCCGTATCGCGAGGGCTATCGATCGGGGAATCGTCGCGAGTTCGACCTCGGACTCTATCTGCAGCATCGTGAGTATCGAGCGGCGATTGGGTTTTTAGTTGCGTACGGACTGCTGGCGGTAAAACTTGTTATTGCGCTCTTGTAGCCAAAAGATCCAAAGAATTGCAAATTGCACGCCTGTCACCACGCCCTGCGCCCCACGTCAGGATTCGCGGTCACGATCATTGCTATCGTTGTTTAGTAGGAGACGTCTCGATGGACGCTGGACCGGGGTACAGCAGTTCCTCGCCGTCGACAGTTAGCACTTCACAGTCGCGGCCGGCGGGAGTTCGGCCAATCCGCTTCCACTCGAGGTGTTTGCCGCGCCCGTAGCTCCACACTTCCCTAAGTTGCTGCTTAATTTGTTCGTCTAACCGTCTCCCCTCTTCCGGAGTGACTTGACGGTGTTGCGGAATCATCACTGGACCGGAACCTTTGCCAAGAGATCGGGGTTCGGTAAGAACTGCAGGTTGCTTCCGCTCGCCTGACTCGTCGATCGGGTGTTCCCGCATCCATCGCTCTTGAAATTCAATCATTTCGCGCATCCGCGCCTCAGAATAGTCCGCCATCTGTTCCACCGCCTCATCGATCGATCGGGACACCCCTGGCGGAAGTTCTGCCGCGGTTCCATAGAGTCCCTGCCTTCTCAAGGCATAGAGTGCAGTAAATGTGCATTCGTCGGCGCTGGCTGTTCCTAAGCCCTCCGCAAGGAATGCGGCGCCTGTGTCGCAGCCGCCCGCCACATCCTTGAACTCCCCACGCTCGACATACTCAATCACGATGGTGGAATTGACGATGCGAGCACCAGTGACCCTGAACAGCCGAACTGATATGGGATTGTGGTTCATCTTGAGGCCTCCGTTCGGCTCTTGAGAGTCGAGCACGGTTGCGGCATCGACCAGCACGACCGGCTCGGCGCTAACCCAACGACAACAGGGGCCGAAGCCCAATGTTATGCCAGGCGCAAGCAATTGACTAAGCAACACAACGCAACCTACAACGGTCGCTCTCCTGCTGACAGCGCCGTCCAAGTTGCTACGTCCAGATTTCGTAGAGTCAGCGCGAATTGACCTGGATGGGGGCTGCCCGCGGTTTACCGGATCAGCCCAGCCCCGACGCTTGTACGCACCACACCAAATAGCACGGATAGGAGATAGGCGACACAAGCCCCAGCGGAACCTACTCGACAAGCGGGAGGTTACCGGCGAGCCCTTCGTCTCGTTGTTCCGGACATCGCTCTCAGGCCTAATCCTGTACAGCATAAACACCGCCCTCGCAAAAAATTATCAGAGGCCTCCTAAATCCAGCAACCGGTGCCCACTTCCAATCAGGAATGCATCGCGTTGAGCCTTACCTGGAGCAGGCTGCGAGACAGACTTCCTCAATGCCTAATACGGAGGTTAGTAACCTGCCATCCAATAGTCTGGCGCGAACCATTATCGAAATAGTTGCAAAAGCACTCTGGAGCACCACCATTTATGCATCCACCACACTGCGCGCAATGACACCAGCGGGTCTTGTCCCTGCTGGTACCGGGATTTGGTACAATGAGCAGCCCACCCGGCTGGAAAAACGTCCAAGATTGGCCTGGGTTAAGGGTAACGTAATTGTAACCTTCGCGTTGACGGTCTGGATATTGATAGGGTGTAGAAGTATCCCGCCAACCGTTGACGCTGATAGTGACTGCCTTAGAGCCCTTATTCACCGCGAAAACCTGGATTGTGTCGTTTACTCCTCCTTGCCCGCCGTCCCCGCCATCGCTACTTCCGTCCAGAAGAGGAGGATGAGGACTCGGACCGCAAGCGGCTGGAACAACTTGGCATAAACACTTGCCTGGGTACCAGCCAGCGGAGTTAGGTGTACATCCTCCCACAATTGGACCATCGCTAAGGCCCGACGGATCACCCCTGTTGATAACGACATTCCGCGTATAGCTATAGCGATTCCACCCTCGCGGATCATTGACGCAACCGGTTGGAGTGTAGGGATCAGCAGAAAGGAACCTTCCGACGAGCGGTGAGTAGAATCTGTTCAAAGCATAATCGATTCCTGTTTCACTGTCGCGCTCATACGTCGTGAAGTGATGCTTTTCCTGAGTGCCCGACTCCGCGAAGTCTTCGGCGAAAGGAAGATGGCCCTGACGGCCGATCACATTTCCATACGCGTCTACTGATACTCTGCCGCTCATCCGGTCACTCAAAACATAAGTAATGTTCCCATTGCCTCCGAGAATGGTACCGGTTCCTTCCGCGACCAACTTGCCAGAAGCGTAGACGTAGTCAATGATCTGCGCCCCGGTGTTCGCGTAGTGCTCGGACAAGACGGCGCCCCCTTCCCATACATAGTGGATTGCTGTTGCTCCGGTAGTCTTCTTGATCCGGCGATTCTCAGAGTCGTAGGCATAGGATCCGGTGGTGCCGTTATCCACTGAGACAAGGCGATTCTCCGCGTCGTATTGGTAGGAATGTACTCCGTCGTTGATCAAGTTCCCCGCCGCATCGAAGTTGTAGGTTACCGTACCAATCGTGGTCACGCTCTGAATCCGATTAGTAGGAGCCCCTCCCGATTGTTGAAGCGTTATAGACTGAATTTGATTTCCACCAGAGGTCGCGTCCCGGACGGCGGTTCGGTTGCCCCAGCGGTCGTAAACGAATCGGCGCTGAGCTGACGAACCGTTGCTCGTTTGATTTGACGTGACAACTCTTCCGAGATTGTCCCAGGTGTATGCCGCGCTTTCCGTCACGCCGTTGATTGTGCCGCTGATCGATATCAGTTGGCCAGCATTGCCCGCTGTGGTGTTGGCTCCCATTTGGCCGGCGGCGGCCTGGTAGTTGTAAGTAAGGTTCATGCGGTTGGTGTACGGCGATGTGGTTCCCGCAGTACGCGAGATTGGCTGGATGCGATTTGGATCATAACCGAAGCCTTCCCTCACCCCGTTACCCAAAGTCCAACCGGTAGGATTCCCTTTTATGTCGTAAGCCATGCTGCTGATGTAGGATGGGCCAGATGGATCTGTCAGAGACGATAGCTGCGCTGCACCGTCATAGCTTGCATTTACGATGCGTCCGGACGGATATGTGAGTTGGGTAGTCTGGTCCGCGGTGTTCAATTGATAGCCCACTGTATAGCTGCGGCCATCTCTGCTCCATGTTCGCGAAGAAAGCCGGTTGTAACTATCGTATGAGAAAGTCTCCTGATAGTTGGGCAGCGATCCGGTCATGCTTACCGACAACAGCATACCTTTCGTAGTGCTCGTGCCGCTGGTGTCGAAACTGTATGTGACGCTGTTCGTAGCCGCAACGCCGGGCGCCCCGCTTACGTTGTAGCTTATCGAGGTCAGGCGATTCAGATTGTTATATCCGTAGGTGGTCAGCACTCCTCGCGCGTCCTGCCGCGTCTGGAATGTACCGAAACTCGTATAGGTATACTTGGCTGACCACATTCCGCCCGTTCCATCGTTGATCGTAGCGGACTGTTCAGGTATTCGCTCATAGAGCTTTCGCCGCAGCGCGTCGTATTTGAACGCTCGGGTCTGGCCGCCTTGATCCACGCCGATCAGATTGTCGAGAAGATCGTAGGTGTACGTGGATGGCGTGAAACAATGGGAAAATGAAAAACTAGAGAATACCGAGGAAATATGAGCGTGCTGCTACTAGAGGAAACCGGCTGAAAACCTGAGAAACTTGAGTGTTCGCGGACTGAAAATCCGCGTGTCGGCGGTTCGATTCCGTCCCTGGCCACCAGCTCATCAACGCCCCTTCCAACACGGAGCGCGCTTCTCAAGAAATGCTCCCATCCCTTCCTGAGCGTCTTCGGCCATTGCGTTCAGGCTCATCACTTCTTTTGCATAAGCGTATGCCTTCGGTTGATCCAAATCGATCTGCGTGTAGAACGCTTGCTTGCCAACGGAGACCGTGAACGAACTCGCTTCGGCCACTCGCTGGGCGAGCGCGTAGGTCTCTTCGCGCAAGTGTTCGGCCGCGACGACCCGATTCACAAGGCCGTATTCCATCGCCGTTGACGCGGAGATCGGCGTTCCGGTCAGCAGCATCTCGAATGCTCGCTTACGCCCGATCGCTCGCGTGAGCGCCACCATCGGAGTCGTGCAGAACAAACCTATGCGCACGCCCGGGGTCGCGAACTGACTCTTCTCGGAGGCGACCGCCATATCGCACGTCGCAACTAGCTGGCATCCGGCGGCGGTCGCGATGCCCTGCACTTCGGCGATCACCGGCTGCGGGATGCTTTGAAGCACGCTCATCAACTCGACGCATACATCGAACACGTGACGATAGTCGGAAATCTCGCGGTCTATGAGTTCGCTCAGGTCGTGACCGGCGGAAAAGGCCGGACCGTTCGCCGCGAGAATGATTGCCCGAATCTCATGATTTCCGGCGAGCGCGCGAAAGCAATCGATCAGCTCTTCCATGAGCGCGAGCGAGAGGGCGTTCCGGCGATCGGGTCGGTTCATTGTGACGATTGCGACGGGCGCGTCGGATTCGACAAGAAGGTATTCGTACTGTTTCATAGCTCCTCCAGGTTGGAAGAAAGTTCGCCACTAGGGCACAAAGGCACGAAGCTGCACGGAGCCGCGCGGGTTTGAACTCCCGCCTCAGTGCTCGGAAGCCGCGTACTTCTTTTCTCCGGCTTGGACGCGAAAGGGAAGTCGATTCTGGCGCGGCGGTAACGGACACGTCGCGAACTTAGTAAACGCGCAAGGCGGATTGTAGGACTTGTTGAAATCCAGAATCACCTTGCCGTCGGCGCCCGGCGGGTCGGCGTACAGATAGCGTCCCGCTCCGTAGGTTTCTTTTCCGCTCGTCTTGTCGGCGAAGATGATGAACCATTGTTTCTCACCTTTTTCCAGAACCGGATCGAGACGATAAGTCTTGCCCTCGACATCGAAGACAAGCGTGCCGGGTGAAGGCATCTCTTCAACCATGCCGAGCACATTCACTATCGAAATCATCTTAGGTGGAACATGAGCTTCATACTTCGCTTCAAGTTTCCATTTTGGATCAACAGCGAAGTAGTCGAGCCCGGTGAAACTGGATCTATCAGGGTTCTGAGAGTCCTTCACTCGCACGCCGAGCCTTTCGCCTCGCTTGATGACGTAAAACGTAAGCGAGCCCAGTTTCAAAATAGTTTGTTTGCCGTCGGCGTCGGACGCGAGCACGAGATTCGTCGCTCGCGTGCCGTTGTGGGTCAGGCCAGCGTCGGGTTTTGCGATCAGGCGGACAACTCGCCCGGAGAGCCAAAGAGAACCGGCAAGCCTGGGCGCGCGATTGCGGGGAAGCACGATCTCGTTCGAGGGAGCGCTCCCGAATCTGTTTTGACCTTGTTTGAGCCAGAACAATCCCGCAAGGGTCAGCCATCCGCCTTCACCCGTCAGTTCCTCGACTCGCTTCTGCCGCCACTTCAGAAGGTCAGCCTGATATTCCTGGTCCAGAGTAGGACGTTCCCCTTGTGTCGTACCGAAGGCTGAGAGCACAAGAAGAATAATTATCAGTCCCATTGTGAGTGCGGCTTTCGATGTCATCTCCAGAACTTCTCCTGATCGTGATCATACTATACAGAACGCTGCTCCAGAAAAGGGGAGTTGAGAGTGACGATGATCGTGAATTGATTGAAAGCGGCTGTAGTGTTGAACGGCGTTCCCACGCCGGCGCAGCGGGACAATCACGGACAGGAACAGACGATAGCGGGCCGGTCTCGCAGTGGCACCGGCCCGCATGCTGAATCGCTTTGCTAGTTCACCGACTTTCGCATGAAGGCGGGCGTGTTGAAGTCAACCGCGATCTCGGAGTCCGTGCCCGTTGGCCGCAACGGAGGCCCGTCCGGTACAAAGCCCGCCGATGCTTGAGCCTCGGCGAAATGCGTTGCGATCACCGTTATCTTGAGGGCATCGAGGAGTCGCTCATCGATCACCGCTCCAAAGATTATGTTGGCTTCGGGATCGGCGGCTTCCTGAATCAGCGTCATCGCTTCGTGGATTTCGAAAAGCGTCACGTCCGGACAGCCGGTGACGTTGACCAGTAAAGCCTTCGCGCCCTGAATGGATGTTTCGTCGAGCAGGGGACTGGAGATGGCGCGCTGGACGGCTTCAAGAGACCGGTTGTCACCCGTCGCCATTCCGGTTCCCATCAACGCTACGCCTCTGCCGGCCATGATAGTCCTGACGTCGTTAAAGTCGACGTTAATCAGACCCTCGAGGTTCACGATATCGGAGATCCCTTGAACGGCCTGGCGAAGAACGCCGTCCGCAAGACCGAATGCCTCGGTGAAGCGAATCGCCTTGGTGACGGACTTCAGCAACCGCTCATTGGGAATGGTGATGACGCTATCTACGCACCCGCGCAACTCGGCCAGGCCCTCCTCGGCCTGGATCTCTCGCCGCCTTCCCTCGAAGCCGAACGGCTTGCTGACTATCGCGACGGTTAGCGCGCCAAGCTCGGTTGCAAGGCTCCCGATGATGGGCGCGGCGCCCGTACCCGTGCCACCACCCAATCCGGCGGTGACAAAAACCATGTCCGCGCCGTCAAGCGCATCGACGAGTTTGTCGGTATCTTCAAGCGCGGCGCGTTTGCCGATTTCGGGGTTGCCTCCCGCGCCCAGACCTCGAGTGAGTTCCTCACCGAGTTGGATCTTGACCGAAGCGCGCGAGTTCCTGAGAGATTGGAGATCGGTGTTGGCAACCAGGAACTCGACTCCCTCCAGTCCTTCCTCGATCATGCGATTGACGGCGTTCGTGCCGCCGCCGCCTATTCCCACCACCTTGATATTCGCACCCTCTCTGGATTCGTTCTCAGCATAGGTAATAGAGTTGGGCAGGGTCTCTTGATCTGACAACATACGGACCTCCGTTCTTGGCTGCGGTTTAAGCGCCGGGACGGCGCCAATTCAACCCTTTTTTTACGAGAAAAGCTGGGCAGCCATTCTATAAGAGCGGTTCGCAATGTCAAGATCGCAGGAAACAAACTTTTTTCCGAGTTGCACAATAAGTGTGCAACTAGTGCCGTGCCCCGAACCCACCCCTACATCTTGCGAATCGACCCCAACCGGCTCAAACACTGCTGGATACGGTACGCACGAGGCACGGAGCGGCGACGCCGGTAAACGAAACCGAACTCCGACGGTGCTGTCCAGATATAGTCAAGGTATCGTCGAGATTCTTCGCCCTGGTTCATGGGTTTGTTTAAGGTGATCTTTTCGTCGCGGACCTGTTAATTTTTGCTCCGCGAAAGGCGTTTAGAGTTAGGGTTCGATATAGCCCGCGCCGCTGAAGATCAAACATTGCGGTGAGGTGAGTCGTAAAGTCAGGCGACCGGCGAGTCAACAAGAGTTCGAATTTGATGGGCAATGCAGTCTCATTTTATCTGGATGCGGGGAAGATCGCGCTACAGTCGATTTTTGCGCACAAGCTCCGCGCGCTGCTGACTCTCCTTGGCATCATCATCGGAGTGGCGTCGGTTGTGGTTGTTGGGGCCGCGATCGAGGGACTCAACGTCTATATGGTTGAGACGATCTCAAAGGTGCTGGGTGCCAATCACTTCATGATCGCTCGGATTGCCCACGTCGGGGACATGACCCAGGAAGAGTGGGAGAAGATGATGAAGCGCAATAAGCGGCTCGACTGGGACGACCTGGATTGGCTCATCAACAAGTGCGAGTCCTGCAAGGAAGTGGGCGCCGAAGTCGGGTGGAGGCTCGATCTCAAGCACGACGGTCAGGAGATTTACGGGACTCAGATCAACGGCGTGACCGCGAACTTCGCCGAGATCGAAGATAAGGTAATCGTAGAGGGCAGATTCCTGCTCGCGCACGAAGTCGAACACGCCTCATTGGCGTGCGTCATTGGAATGGATCTCAGAGAAAAATTCTTCCCTGGTCTCGATCCAGTGGGAAGAATCTTAAGCGTCCGGGGACTTCCGATGACGATAGTGGGAGTCGAGGGCAAGCGCGGCTCGATGTTCGGACAGTCGCTGGACAATCACGCATACATACCTCTCACAACCTTTGGGCGAATGTTCGGCCGCCGCCAGAGCCTGAGTCTTCACGGAAAGGCTTATGACCGCGCTACGTTTGAGCCGACGATCGAAGAAGCGCGCATCGCGATGCGGAATCGGCACAAGCTAAAAGGCGACCAGGAAGACGATTTCGGTCTCGTGAACACCGAGCAAGCGAACAATCAGATCGATCAGATAACCGGGGCCATAACGATGGCAGTCATACCCATAACGTTCATATCGCTTGTGGTCGGCGGTATCGTGGTGATGAATATCATGCTGGTAAGCGTCACCGAGAGGACCTTCGAGATTGGATTGCGAAAAGCCGTGGGTGCGCGGCGGCGACACATACTGATGCAGTTTCTCATCGAATCGTCGGTGCTGTGTGCTTTGGGAGGCGTGCTCGGGCTGTTGCTCGCCTCAGGAGTATCTTCGCTTGTGCGAGCGACGACGCCGGTGCCGATGGCTATCACCGTCACGTACGTCGTGCTTTCGATTGCCGTATCAAGTGTCATCGGAATGTTGTTTGGAATCTATCCGGCGATGAAAGCCGCTCGGCTAGATCCGATAACCGCGCTGACAAAGAACTGAGGTGCCTTGGTGAACCTGAGATCAATGATCGCAAGCGAAACCCTGGCGATGGCGCTCGACAACATCCGCGCGCACAAATTTCGCAGCTTCCTGACGGTTCTCGGGATCGTCATAGGTGTGACGACGGTCATCGCAATCGCGTCGATCCTTACCGGACTGAGAGCGAACATTGTCCAGTTTGTTGAAGAGTACGGCACAAACAACATCTACGCCTTTCATCTTTCAACGGGTATCTCGTTGGGACCTCGAGATCGCTCCGAGCGAACCAGAAAACCGCTGCGGCCCGAGGACGGAGAAGCGATCAAGGCTGCCGCGACGGCGGTCGAGGATGTCGCAAACGACGGCTTCATCGAGTGGAACTTCGACAAGACACTCACCTACGGGGGACAGACTTACAAGCAGGCGAACCTTGAAGGGGTCTCGGCCAATTTTGCGCTAATCACAAACCTGGCGGTTCAGGCAGGCCGATTCATCTCGGAGATGGACGATCAGCACCGCCGCGAAGTGATGGTGATAGGGAAGGGCGCAGCCGAGGCTTTGTTCCCCGCGGGCATTGATACTGTAATTGGCAAGCAAGTGACAATGGGCGGAAAACCGTACGAGATCATCGGTGTCCTTGAGCCTCGAAAGGGCGGAATAATGGGCGAAACCGAAGAGAACTCGGTTTTGATTCCGTTCCGAACTTTGCGGAAGATTTCGCCTCGGAGCGAATGGATGATGCTGGTTGTGCGGGCGCAGTCGGGTCAGCTCAAGAAGGCGCTCGAACAGGTTGAGGATATTCTGCGTCGCCAGCGAGGCGTGAAATATGACGAAAAGAATAACTTTGATCTAACAACCGCGGATCGCTTCATTGAACAGTTCGACAGCATCACAGCGATGGTTGGACTCGTGGCCATCGCGCTGTCGAGCGTTGGATTGCTTGTTGGTGGCATCGGGGTAATGAACATAATGCTGGTGAGCGTGACCGAGCGCACATCCGAAATAGGCATTCGCAAGGCGATCGGCGCTCGCAGGCGCGACATCACTACTCAGTTTTTGTTTGAAGCGATGACGCTTACTCTTTTGGGTGGGGTGCTGGGAGTGCTGTTGGCGGTCGGAGTGAGTCAGATAATCATTCTTATCTTTCCATCGCTCCCGGCCTCGATACCAATGTGGGCGGTGATTGCGGGACTCGTGGTTTCGGCCGCCGTTGGTTTGATTTTCGGCGTGTGGCCCGCCAGAAAAGCGGCGCGGCTCGATCCAATCGATGCGCTCAGATACGAATGACGTTTACGTAGTCAGGCGGCTGTAGATTCCCGGCAACCTCTCAGGCAAGCTCAGCACGTCATCAATGATCGTATATCCCACCTCGCCATACATATCCCGCAACTGATCTTCGGACTCGCGATCGATCGTTATGCAGAACGGCGTGATGCCTTCGATGCGAGCTTGCCTGAGCGCCATTCTCGTATCCTCGCGAGCGTATCTGCTGTCGCCGTAATCGTGATCGTATGGTCGTCCGTCCGAAAGCACGATCATCAATTTGGTTCGCGCATCTTGCTCTGCAAGCCTCGTTGTGGCATGCCGAATCGCCGCGCCCAAACGAGTATTGTTCTGATATGAGATTCCTCCGATGCGCCTTTCGACTTCGGCTGAATAACCCTCGGAAAAATCCTTGATGAGGTAGAACTTCACGTTGCGGCGGCCTTCGCTTGTGAATCCCTGCATCGAGTACGAATCGCCGACTGCCTCAAGCGCCTCGCTCATCAACACCAAGCCTTCCTTCTCGATATCGATTATCCGTTGTCCGGGCTGCGTATAAGGATGATTCGGATACCGGCTGATCGTGCGTGCCGTCGAGCTGGACATATCGAGCAGGAAGGAGACGGCCACGTCGCGCTCCTTGCGGAGCTTGCGAGTGTACAGCCGATCGTCGATCAACCCTGTGCTTCGTTTGTCGAGAGCATAGTCAATAACCGCCTGCAGATCGTAATCTTCGCCGTCAATCTCGCCGCGAATTCGCCTGAGGTTCTCCGGGCGCATCAACTGAAACTGGTATCGTATCGAGGAAATCACGCCAGCGTACCGGCTCCGAACCATTTCAACGAACCCGCGCGAGCCGCGCGAGCCGGCGCGCTCGACAATTCGGCACCAGCGTGTTCGGTAATCAGCCAACTCGCGATCCCATTCATCGTAGTAGAACGCCCGGTCGCCCTTTTCGAGGTCGTGCTCGGGGCTGTCCGCGCCGTGCAAGCGGTTGAAGACGTCCTGCTCGGGATTGACCTCCTGTTGTTGCCCGCTATTCCACAAACTGAAAGGATCGTCGCGAGTTTGAATCTGCTGCTTCTCTCCCGTTTGATCGGCATCCGCATCGGCTTGCGAGCCTTCGGCGCCGCTCGTCTCACTGGTTTGGCTGTCGTCGCCATTTTCTTCGTTTGAAGAATCAGATTGATTCGGCTGCTCGATGAAGAACTCATAAATGTGCCGCGTGGCGATCAGCGAATCCGCCACTGTAGCGTCTTCGCGAAAGATGTAGTCCCCCATGATCTGTTCGATCTCGCGCACGATCGACGGATAGGCACGCTGAGTCTCCGGTGTTGCACCGCCACAAATAGCGAGTTGAAACAGCAGCTCGAATGGCAGAAGCTCTGGCGGGACATCCGCGATATTCGGACGGCGCTCCAGTAGTCGTCCGCGAACGAAGTCGAGATCTCGCCTGATTCCGCGATACACGGTGCGCAGAAGAAAGTCGATGCGCCCGTTCTCGATTGTGGTAAACAGCCGAGTCGCGAGCTCGGTGTTTGGGAATTCAGCAAGCGCGGCAGGGAAGTCCACCGTCTCGCCCGCCGCGCGACCGCTCATTGCGGCGCCGGCTTGTTCGCGTTTTTCGCGAAAGGCTTCTCGCAAATCGGCAATCGCCGCAACGAGATCAGGAGAGTCGGCTGCAAAAGTAAGAAACTCGATCTGTCCGGCGCCGTGCGCGGCCAGAACCTTGAACAGCCGAAAATTCTCGCGCTCGCCTTCGAACTCAGCGACGACCGCGGGCAGATAGACAGTATTCCCATCACCGATCTTGGCTTCATCCGGGATCGAAGCGAGCGACGCAATATGTAGCGACCTTCCAGTTAAACCTTCAACGTAAAGTCTTAGGGTGTGAGCGACTGAATCAAGGGTCAGGCCGCCTTCAATTTTGAATAGTGCCTCCTGGCTCGCCTTTGATTCGAGTGAGTAGTACGCCTGAATGCGACGTGAGTTATCCGAAAGCTTCTCGAGTCCTCGGTGAGCCCAGTCGCGAAATTGCCCGAGCGAAGCAGCCCCCAAGGCAAGCGGGCTGGCCTTGAAGCATTCGACGGCCGCGACGGTGCTGCGAGCGGCGATCTCTTCAACTATCTCGAGCACCGCCGTGACAACCTGAATGCGCCGTTGCGGACCCGCACGCGCGGCGAGCTCCGCAACTATGTGAGGGCTCTGCTTCATGAAGTGATAGCTTGCAGCATTACCCTGCAGCGCAACTCTGCGAGCCAGGGTGGTCCATCGCTCGAAGGAGTCCTTGCCGGCGATAGTCAGCACGCGGCTTGCGGCTTTGAAGTACTGCAAAGCAACACCGCCTGAGCGATCCAGATACGACTCGGTTATCTCGAACAATCTTTCGAGGGATTCGCGATCGGCGCCGATGATAACGGATGGAAGTTCAATAAAGAACTCGGCGGCAGTGCCTCCGGATCTAAAAGCGAAGGACGATGTCAGCGTGAGCGCTCTCTTTATCAACTCATCGCCGAGGTCCGGAGTATGCGCTTTGATTTGGGCGATGACTTGAGGCGCGGCGAGAAAAAGATCGTTGCTGTGTTTGACGGAGTGCCGAGCCAGTTCAAGGCAGATGGTCAAAACCTGCGCAACGTTCTCGGGATCGTGAATCGTTCTGATGATCTGGGGCGACGCATTGAAACTCTCGATTGCGGTGTTAGCGGAAAGAGCCGCCTGCTTGTTCACCAGCCTGAGCACCGGCGAGCGCACGTCCTCAGGTATCGCTTCAAGCACCCGGGCGCTATCTTGAAAAAAGCTGGCAGCGCTATCACCGCTGGTAGTGGAGAGTCGCTTACCCACCTCTCCCCAGACCCGCGCGTCGGCAGCATCGATCAGCCGCGATACTTCAGGGGCGGCTTTAAGCATCTCGACCGCGGCACGAAGATTCGTCGCGGCAAGTGAAGCTCCGATATCGGTGGTGAGCAGCACGCGTTCGTAGGGCAGACCACCCATTCGCTTAACAAGATTCTCAATAGTCGACCCGCCGACACCCTTAAGATGTTTCTTGAGCTGCTTCTTTACTTCCTTCTCAAACTCTTCCATCGCGCGTTGATGATAGCAAAGCATGAGGCGATTCAAAAATTGGCGAAGCGGAGGTAGTGCATCTTGCCCGTAAAGAACTCCTCAGCGTTCTCCGAGGTTGATTCCTGGTATTGACCGGGAGAAACCGCAGAGGACGCAGAGGACGCAGAGGCGGAAGACGATTGTAAGCGTGGAACGATGTTTCCGCTTGCATTGCTTTTGCGATTGCGGTAAAAGATGAATGAACCATCATTCAGTTTTCCTGGAGTCAATTTTTCAATGGCTTTTGCACGGCGGGCTTCACAACCCGAGCGGAAATCTAACGGAAAATACGAGGCCATTCTTCGGGCCGCAATCAAGGTCTTCGCGGGCAGTGGGTTTTTTAACTCAAAGGTCGCCGATGTCGCGCGCGAGGCGGGTGTCGCCGACGGCACTGTTTATCTCTACTTCAAGAACAAAGACGATATTCTTGTTTCGATCTTCAATCACTATATGGATGAGGCGCTGGCGGCCGGCAAGGCGAGCCTCGCCGAAATTGATGACCCGGTCGAAAAACTCCGACGAATTGTCCGCGCCCATCTCGAACGCCTCGGGCGGGATCGGAATCTCGCGGTCGTGTTCCAGGTCGAGTTGCGCTCATCGACAAAATTCATGGAACAGTTCTCGGCGACGAAGGTAACCGAATATCTCGAGCTAATTCGCGCGGTCATCGAAGACGGCCAGCGGGAAGGCGTTTTTCGCGCCGGGATCAACACGAAGGTTGCGGCCAAGGTTTTATTCGGCGCGTTGGATGAGATGGCTACAAATTGGGTTCTCAGCCGCAAGCGATACAACCTGATCTCAACTGCTGAACCGGTACTTGATGTCTTTCTCAACGGCGTACAGCGCAAGGCGCGGCAGCGATAGAGAAGATGAAACAGCAGCCAACAACATTGAATGAATTGTTCAACCAGGCGGTTGATCGATATCGCGAGTCCGAATTCCTGCGGTTCAAGTCGGGCGACGGCTGGCGCTCGCTCACATACGGTGAAGTTGCCCGGCGCGTGAGGGAACTTGCTCTCGGGTTGCACTCGCTCGGACTGAGCCCTTCGGATCGAGTCGCGATATGGTCCGAGAACCGGCCGGAATGGAATCTCGCGGATCTTGCGACCCTGGCAATCAGCGCGGTTGATGTTCCGATCTATGCTACCCAAGCGCGATCCCAGGTCGAATACATACTTGCGGATTCGGCTGCCAGAGCCATTTTCGTGTCGCGGACCTTTCTGGTTGACGCGCTCGCATTGAAGAGTCAACTCCCGGAACTCGAGTTTGTTATAACATTCGACGCCGCCGAAGCGCAGGTGACTGGGTCAGTCGTGGCAATCTCGGAGTTGGTCGATAAGGGCCGCGCGGTCTATGGAGACAGCCCGAGTCTCTACGACAGCCTCTGGCACAAAGCAACTACGGACGATCTCGCGACGATCTTGTACACTTCCGGTTCCACCGGCGATCCCAAGGGGGTGATGCTCACTCACAAAAACCTCACAGCCAACGCGCTCAACAGCGCGCATTGGCTCGAGTTGGGAAACCGCCACGAGCTTGCGCTTACATACTTGCCGTTCACTCATATTTTCGAGCGCGCTGTCTGGTATCTCTATGCGCATACCGGCAACACGATCGCTTATGCTGAGAGCATTGATGCCGTAGCCAGAAACCTGCTCGAGATTCGCCCGACTGCTATGACCAGCGTGCCGCGCATGTTCGAGAAGATCTACGCGAAAATAATCGAGCGCGGTCTGGGCGCCGGCTTTCCAAAGAGACAGATTTTTTTGTGGTCGCTCGACGTCGGTCGCCGCTGGGCCGAGCGAAAAGATCGAGGCGAAGCCATAGGCCCGCTGTTGGCGCTTCAACACAAGGTCGCCGACGCGCTGGTTTTCAAGAAGTGGCGAGAGGCAGTCGGAGGAAACATTCGAATCTTCATATCGGGCGGCGCGCCGCTCGCTCCGGAGATCGCATACCTGTTCATGGCCGCCGGCCTTCAGATTCTGCAGGGGTACGGTTTGACAGAAACCTCGCCCTCAGTTTCGTGCAACACAGAAACTCGAAATCGAATCGGCACGGTTGGTCCAGTAATGGACAACGTCGAGGTCAGAATCGCTGAAGACGGAGAGATCCTGGTCAAGGGCGACACGGTCATGAAGGGTTACTACAATCGGCCTGCCGAGAACGAAGAGGCTTTCACCGCCGATGGCTGGTTTCGCACGGGAGACATCGGGCACCTTGATCCCGACGGGTTCCTGGTTATCACCGATCGCAAAAAGGATCTGATCAAGACCAGCGGTGGAAAGTACATCGCGCCGCAGCGAGTCGAGAGTCTGATCAAATCGAGCCGGTTTGTCTCGCAAGTCGTCGTCGTCGGTAACGCGCGCAAGTTTGCTTCTGCGTTGATCGTTCCAAATATGGAGTTGCTTCGTTCGTATGCGCAGATGAAGGCGATACCTTACAAGGACCGGAGTGAACTTCTGACCAATCCGCGAATAGTCGATCTGTTCGAGCGTCAGATTGATAGTTACACATCGGACCTCGCGCGATTCGAAAAGGTAAAGAAGTTCGCGCTGCTCGAAGAGGAGCTCACAACCGAATCCGGTGAGTTGACGCCAACCTTGAAGCCTCGGCGCAGCGTGATAGAGACGAAGTATGCGGCGATAATCGACCAGTTGTATCGTGAACCGGTCCCGAGCGTCGCAGCAGTATGACGAATTGCAATCATAGTCGAGAGGTTTTATGAGCCATAGGATCAACAAAGTAGCGGTGCTGGGATCGGGAACTATGGGCGCTCAGATCGCGGCGCACTGCGCAAACGCGGGACTCGAGGTCCTGCTGCTGGATATTGCGCCCAAAGAACTCACAGCGCAGGAGGAGGCGCGGGGTCTGTCGCTTGAAAGTAAGGCCGTCAAGAATCGAATAGTAAATGCCGGACTCGAAGCCGCGAAGAAGATAAAGCCCGCGGCGTTCTTTGCTCCAAGGGTTGCTGGGTTCATAAGCACCGGAACGTTCGATGACGATCTCGAGAAGGTTGCGGGCGTTGATTGGATCATCGAAGCAATCGTTGAGAAACTGGATATCAAGCGTGATCTCTTCGCGCGAGTCGAGCTCTTTCGCAAAGCCGGCACAATAGTCAGCTCGAACACCTCAGGCATTCCTATTAAAGCGATGGCTAAAGGAATGTCGGAGGGATTTCGAAAGCACTTCCTCGGCACGCACTTTTTCAATCCGCCTCGCTACCTGAAACTCCTCGAGGTTATTCCAGCCGCCGACACGCTGCCTGAGGTTGTCGCCGAGATCGCGGACTTCTGTGATCGACGGCTCGGCAAGGGAATCGTATTCGCCAAAGACACGCCGAACTTCATCGCGAATCGCATCGCGACTTTCAGTTCGCTGAACGCCGTGCGAGTGATGACCGACGGCGGCTACTCAGTTGAAGAAGTCGACGCTATGACCGGGCCCGTAGTTGGACGGCCCAAATCCGCTTCGTTCCGAACCACGGACATCGTAGGTCTCGACACCGCGCTTTACGTTGCCGAGAACCTTTATCCGGCGGTACCAAATGATGAGCAGCGCGAAGCTCTCGTCCCTCCTGACTTCATGCGAGAGATGGTCAAGCGCGGTTGGACTGGGAACAAAGCGGGTCAGGGATTTTATAAGAAGCAAAGAGGCGAAGGCGGCAAGACCGAGTACCAGGTGCTCGACTACAACTCGATCGAATACAAGCCGGCCCAGAAGGTTCGCATTCCATCGCTCGATGCGGCGAAGGCCATCGATGACACGGCCGAGCGAATTCGAACACTTGTGTACGGCAAGGATCGAGTCGGTGAGTTCCTTTGGAAAACGATCAGCGCTAACCTCATCTACACGGCGAATCGAATTCCCGAGATCGCGGATGACATCGTGAACATCGACAACGCCGTGAAGTGGGGCTTCAATCACGAGTTTGGAACGTTCGAATTGTGGGACGTGATCGGGGTCGAGAAGTCCGTTGCGAAGATGCGCGAAGACGGCTTGAAGATTCCGCCGCTCGTTCAGAAGCTGCTCGACTCGGGCAAGAAGAGCTTCTACGAACATCGCGAAGGCCGGACGTATTATTTTGAAGTCGCGTCGGGCGATTACAAAGAAGTCGCGCCGCGTCCCGGTGTCACGATACTGAAATCGATCAAAGAGCAGACAAAGGTCATCAAGAAAAACGCTTCGGCTTCGTTGATTGACCTCGGCGACGGCGTAGCTTGTCTCGAGTTTCATTCCAAGATGAACGCGATCGGCTCCGACACCATCTCGTTGATGAACTTCTCGGTGAAGGAAGTCGGAGAGAATTACGAAGCGTTGGTCATCGGGAATCAAGCCGAGAACTTCTCAGTCGGCGCGAACATCATGATGCTGCTGCTCGGCATTCAGGAAGGCGAGTGGGACGAGATCGGCATGTCGGTGCGGCAGTTTCAAAACGCAAACATGAATCTTCGTTATTCGCCGAAGCCTGTCGTCGTTGCGCCGCAAGGCATGGCGCTGGGCGGCGGCTGCGAGATCACAATGCACGGGGACAAGGCTCGCGGGGCGGCTGAAGCTTACATCGGCCTAGTCGAAGTGGGAGTCGGGTTGATACCTGGCGGCGGCGGCGTGAAAGAATTGCTCCTGCGCGCAGTAGAAGACGCAACTCCCGACGAAGACTTGTTCTCCAGAATTCGAAAAGTTTCAGAAACGATTGCGATGGCTCGCGTTGCGACGTCGGCCGTTGAAGCGCGAGAGCTTGGTTTCTTGCGCGAGACCGATCCGATCACGATGAATGGCGATCGCTTGATCGAAGACGCAAAGCAAACAGCGCTGGCGATGGTGCGAGAGGGCTACACGCAGCCTCATCCTCGAACTGACATTCCGGTGCTTGGTGAATCGGCGCTCTCGGCGATCAAGCTTGCGGTTCATATGATGGTGCGAGGCCAGTTCATCAGCGAGTACGACGCTCACGTCGCGAAGAAGCTCGCGTACATAATCACGGGCGGCGACCTGACGCACAAGACGCTTGTGTCTGAGCAGTATTTGTTGGACCTCGAACGCGAGGCGTTTGTTTCGTTGTGCGGCGAGAAGAAGACTCAGGAGCGGATTCAGCATATGTTGAAGACGGGCAAGCCGCTAAGGAATTAAGGCGGGAAGGAATAGACTATGCCGATTCTGTCCATGTTCTACGGCATCGTGGTACGCATGTACGTCTTTGACAATAAGCGCCATCATCTGGCGCACGTGCACGCGGAGTATTCTGGGAGTGAGGCCGTATTTGCAATTACGACAGGAGAAATTCTCACTGGCGAGATGCCTTCCAACAAAGCGCGGCTAGTGCAGGCATGGATAGAGATACATCGAGATGAACTGCTAGCCGATTGGGACTTAGCAATAAACGGCGAAGAAGTTTTTAAGATCGAACCGCTGAAGTAGGAGGCCATATGGATCCGCGTGTAACGTCAGTTCGTGCCCTCGACGACTATGAGCTTGAGGTTCTGTTTGAGAACGGTGAACGTCGAAGATTCGATGTGAAACCGTATCTTGGGAGAGGGATTTTCGTGCGTTTGCAAAACCGCTCACTCTTTCAAGCAGTCCGGGCGGTTGCGGGCTCCGTTGAGTGGCCGGGCGGCCTCGACCTGAGTTATGAGACTCTTTATGTCGAAGGTCAACCTATCAACGTACCGATCGAGGAGACCCAAGAGACCACGACTGTTTGATTTGGAGTGATGCATGAGGAATTAATGCGAGCGACGGGTTTGGGGAGTAGGGTAGGTAGGAGCAGTAATGAAGATCGGAATTGTTTGCTTAGCACTGGCGGTCGTCGCGGCCGTTGCCGCTCTCGCGACCTCGTCCCATATCTGGAAAAGGGACAGTGGCGTGACCGTCACGGTGAGTGCGCAACCAACGACCAATCCTCAGGTGTTTTCCTCAAAGGATGGCATGGTGCTTATCGACATCGGGAATAATGAGGAATGGTACGCCTACAGCAGGGCCGACAACTACTTGGGTTATTGTCAGCCGCCAAGGAAGGTTCGGATCTTCGGCTATCTCTACCTTTGGGACGAAACGCTACCGTGCGTTGGGTACAACGAAGTAAAGACGGCAGATGCTCATTTGATCGTTGATCAGGACTATGTTGAGTTCGATGCGCGAAAAGGCGGTCGCATCAACGTGGCATGGAAGCGCACACCGTAGAGGAGCTGGCTACTGGCTCTACGACTCTGGGTGCATCTTCGAGATCGGAGAAAAGGCAATGAAGGAAGCAGTGATTGTCTCATCATTACGCACCGCGGTCGGCAAGGCGCCGCGCGGGACACTCAAAGACACAAGACCCGATGACATGGCCGGCTCGGTCATCAAAGCGGTCATCGAGCGTACGCACGGACTCGAAGCCTCTATGATCGAAGACGTCATCCTCGGGTGCGCGATGCCTGAAGCAGAGCAGGGAATGAATGTGGCTCGGCAGGCGTCGTGGCTCGCGGGAGTTCCCAAAGAAGCATCCGCTGTGACGATCAATCGATTCTGCTCGTCGGGGCTGCAGGCGATCGCGTTTGCCGCAGAACGAATCATGGCTGGCTGGGCTGACTGCATCGTCGCCGGCGGAACTGAATCGATGAGCCTCATCCCGATGGGCGGACACAAGATCGTTCCTAATCCAACACTCGTCAGCAATCATCCAGATTTCTACTTGAACATGGGACTGACCGCCGAGAACCTCGCGCAAAAGTATTCGATCTCGCGCCAGGAGTCTGACGAGTTTTCTTATCGCAGTCATCAGAAGGCAATCGCCGCGATCAGCAGTGGCAAGTTCAAGGATGAAATCGTTCCGCTGACGGTGAGAACAGTTGAGCTTGACGCGAAAGGGAAGCGCGTCGTGAAGGAAACAACCTTTGATACCGACGAAGGTCCGCGCGCGGACACGTCCGCGGAGATACTCGGCAAGCTCAGACCCGCGTTTCATGCTCGAGGCACGGTCACCGCTGGCAACTCTTCGCAGATGTCCGACGGCGCGGCAGCGGCGGTGGTGATGTCAGCGGACAGCGCTCGTGAGATTGGAGCGAAGCCGATCGCGCGATTGATCGCATACGCGACTGCGGGGGTTGATCCCGATTACATGGGCATAGGTCCCGTAGCCGCGATACCAAAGGCTTTGAAGATCGCAGGCCTCACGCTCGATCAAATCGATTTGATCGAGTTGAACGAAGCGTTCGCCGCCCAGGCTCTTTCGGTTGTGAAAGAGCTGGGCATCAATCAAGACAAGTTGAATGTGAACGGCGGCGCGGTTGCAATGGGTCACCCGCTCGGCTGCACTGGAGCGAAGCTAACGGCGACGATCCTGCACGAGATGCAAAGGCGCGGTGCGCGCTACGGAATGGTGACGATGTGCGTCGGCGGCGGCATGGGCGCTGCGGGAATTTTTGAGTTGATCTAACTTGTAAGGGCGGCCCTCCGTGGCCGCCCCTCACTAACAAGATACGCCCTGATTCGACGAAGGGGTGGCCACGGAGGGCCGCCCTTACAAGGAGAGGAATATGACCAGCGCTATAGAAACAAAAAAAGTAATCAAAGGCGGAAGCTTCATTCTTGAAGATCACGAAGCCAATGAGGTATTCACCCCAGATGATCTCAGCGACGAGCACTTGATGATCGCGCAGACCGCGCGCGAGTTCACCGAGAAAGAAGTCATGCCGCTTGATGCCGAGATCGAATCGAAAGACTACGAGCTGACGCGCGCCTTGTTGCGCAAGGCGGGAGAGCTTGGACTTCTCGCGATTGATATTCCCGAGAAATACGGCGGAATGGGGCTCGACTTGTTGAGCTCGCTGGTGGCATCCGAAGCGATGTCCGGCCAGGCTTCTTTTTCGGGATCGGTAGGCGCGCACACGACTATAGGAACTCTGCCGATCGTCTACTTCGGAACCGAAGAACAAAAAAAACAATATCTGCCGAAACTCGCCACCGCCGAGATGATCGGCGCTTATGCGTTGACCGAATCAGGATCGGGCTCGGATGCGCTGGGCGCCAAGACCAGAGCGGTGTTGTCGGCGGATGGTAAACACTACACGCTCAACGGTCAGAAAATGTGGATCACCAACGCAGGCTTCGGCGACGTGTTCACGGTGTTCGCGAAAGTCGACGGTGAGAAATTCACTGCGTTCATTGTTGAGCGAAAATTCCCCGGCGTTTCAATCGCTCCTGAAGAGCACAAGATGGGTCTGCAAGGCTCATCCACCTGCGCGGTGAATCTGGAAGACGCACAGGTGCCCGCCGAGAACGTGCTCGGAGAGATTGGCAAGGGTCATAAGATCGCTTTCAACATCCTGAACATCGGCAGGCTGAAGCTTGGTGTCTCGACCATCACGGGATCGAAGCGGCTTACGACGATCGCGACTGACTACGCGAAACAGCGTCATCAATTCGGCGTGCCGATCTCGTCGTTTGGTATGATCAAACACAAGATCGCTGAGATGGCAATTCGCACTTATGTGGCCGACGCGATGACCTATCGCACGGTCGGAATGATTGAAGACTCACTGGCCACGATCGATCGCGACAATCCCGAGCAGATGCTCAAAGCGATCGAGGATTACGCGGTCGAATGCTCGATCATCAAAGTGGTCGGCAGCGAAACGCTCGATTACGTTTCAGATGAAGCGGTTCAGGTCTTCGGCGGCAACGGTTACTCGAAAGACTATCCAGTCGAGCGGGCGTATCGAGACGCGCGCATCAGCCGAATCTACGAAGGCACGAATGAGATCAATCGCCTTATCATCTCGGGTCAGATTCTCCGTCGCGCGATCAAGGGCGAGCTTGCGCTTTTTTCGGCCGCAAAGAAACTGCAGGACGAGATGCTAACGCCTTCGATGCCCGAAGAACCTGCCGAGGGAGTTTTCTCACAGGAGCGAGTCGCGCTTGCGAACGCCAAGAAGGCCGCGGTCGCAGTGTTGGGATCGGCCGCGCAGAAGTATCGCGACAAGGTTTCGGAGCAGCAGGAGGTGCTTGCCGCGGCTTCGGACATAATCATGGAAATCTACGGTATGGAAAGCGCGATCTTCCGGACCGAGAAATTCATCACGGGCCGAGGCGAAGCCGCTTGCGCGAATCACATCGACGCGACTCGCGTGTTCGTGAGCGATTCAATTCAGCGCGTCGAGCATCACGCAAAGACAGCGCTCGCGGCGATGTCGGAAGGCGATGAGCTTCGCACGATGATGGCAGTGCTTCGACGTTATATGAAGTACACGCCGGTCAACACCGTAGCGGCGCGTCGGAGAATCGCAGACTCGATCATCGAAGCCGGGAAATACAACCTCTAGTCCTTAGTCCGTGGTCCGTAGTCCGTAGTTGAATTTTTGCGGATGGCTCTTGGTTTCGCTACGGACTACTGACTACTGACCACGGACTGTCCTCATGAAAGTTCATCGCATCATCGTGCCGACTCCGTTCTATGTCGGACCCGTCAATGTCTATCTGATCGAAGAAGACCCGCTCACGTTGATCGACGCCGGGCCTCGCGATGACGCTTCGCTTGAAGGGCTGAAGTCGGGAATCGCGCGTCTCGGTCACAAGCTCTCGGACATCAAGCGAATCATCATCTCCCACGCGCACGCGGATCACTACGGACTCGCTCAGTTGATAGTCGAAGAGTCAGGCGCGACGGCTTATATACACGAGTGGGATGCGCCGGCAGTTTCGGCTGAGATGGATTATCGAGCTTATCGAGCTTTGTTGACTTCAGCCGGCGTGCCCCCCGAGACGATCAACCAAATGGAAGCGGGATATGAGAAGTTCAGAGGCTTCGCGTATCCGCTTGTGCGCGTTGAGACGTTGAAAGACGAAGACGAGATTCTGTTCGAGCACGAGAGCCTGACCGTTGTTCACACGCCAGGTCACACGCCCGGATCGATTTGTCTTGTTCGAACGGCCAATCGATTGGTGTTTGCTTCAGACACCGTGTTGAAGACCATCACTCCGAATCCCGTCCTGAGTCCCGATCCGATCGATGACACGCGACGATTTCAATCGCTCGGCGAGTACCTGGTGTCGCTGGCACGCATACGCGCCCTGGCGCCGACGGTGTTAAAGGGCGGCCACGGAGATGACGTAACGGATTACGACGAACACTTTCATCGAATGTACCGGTTCACGAAGTCGCGACAATCGAAGCTGCTGTCGGTGCTGCCGAAGCGCGGCGCGACTGCCTGGGAGGCATCGATGCTGTTATTCCCAAACGCCAATGGTTATCATCGCTTCCTGGCGCTGTCGGAGACCGTTGCCCACCTGGATTATGCGGTGTTCGAAAACAAGCTTGCTCTTGAAAGCGCAGGCGCGCAGGAACGCTATCGAACGCCCTGAGTCGTCGCCGTGGAGGCTTTCACCGTCGCTTGTTGCGGCATCGACTTCAACTTGATTTCGTAGGGTTACTCTCATATTATCGCCTGGCCGGAAGCGCATGAGGTGCTTGCGCGATGACCATAACATCACAAAGAAACCTAAAGCTCGTGCGGAACCTGACATGAGTACGATTGAGTCCATGACTCCCGAAGACCTGCGATCGGATGATGCGTGGTGGCGCATCTACGAAGATTCCTTTCCGAAAAGTGAACGCGAGTCGCCGGAGGTAATTCTGGAGAGCTTGCGTCGCGGCGTCGGAATGGCGACTCGGATGCGCAACGAAACAGTTACTTTCGGTTTAGCGACTACGCATCTTCTCATGAATCCTCCGGCAGTGTTTCTCGTTTACCTTGCGATCGCTCGTGAAGAAAGGAGCCGCGGCGCCGGCGCGGCATTGCTCGAATCATCGTGGGAGAAGGGAGCTACGAGTCTGTGGGAAAAAGGGCTGGCGCCTTTGGGTCTGATATGGGAAGTCGATACTCCAAACCCGGACAGCGAAGACGCCGCGGCGCGGCGAAAGCGCATTGCCTTCTTTGAACGTAACGGCGGAATGCTTCTTGACAGACCCTATCTGCAACCTCCCATAGACGGCATTGCCCCTGTCCCAATGCGCTTGATGTTCCGCGCTGCTGAAGGTGATACGCCTCCTTCACCTGAAACGGTGGAGGGGTTTGTGCGAGCGATTTATTTTGAAAAGTACGGAACGATCAACCGAATTGAACGAACCATACTCGAAGATATGCTCCGGCGGGGATGAAACCATGAAGATAATTCTTTGGGGACTGATGGTGCTGCTGACGCTGATACCTCTGGTGATGTATCTCGTATATTCGCTGCGTCGCTTGAATACTCGCCGGCAGCTTCTGCTGCAGACTCTGTTAACGCTCGGGTTGGACGATGCGTACATGAGAATTCGCCATGGTGAGATTTATAACCAGTGGTGCGTCTTAACGGCGGCCGAGCGGCTCACTCAGCTTGAGTCCAAATACTTCAACACGGATTTCAAGGCGGAGACGAGCCATAGGGACTACGCCTGGCCTGTGCTGTTGATAACAATTCTTAGCGGGCTGGGATGGTTCTTTTCACTGGGGCGCCTCTACCCTGATGTCGTGACTGCGCAATTCAACCCGCCAATTCCAGCGTTCCTTCTCTGGGGTTTCACGGGAGCTTACTTTGCGAGCGTGCTCTCGATCATCGATGACTTTCGGAAATATAGCCTGACGCCGAGTTCCTATTACTCGCTGTCATACCGGCTCTTATTCTCGAGTACAGCCGCATTCCTGGTGGCCCAGATCTTTAGCAGCTCTTTTTCACACCTGGCTGCGTTTGGAATCGGGTTGTTCCCGGTTGAGGAGACCTGGAACTTCATTACCGAAAAAACATCGCAAGTGGTCGGCGCTTCCAAAGTAGAGGGCGAATTGGGAGCGAATCTTGCGGCCATCCAGGGTCTCGAGGACAGCAGGGATCGCAGAAAGCTGGTCGATATCGGCATCACGTCCGTTCAGGCGTTGGCAACCGCGGACCCGCTGCTTGTGTTCTTCCAGACCACGTTCCCCATGCGAACGGTCGTCGATATGATCGACAAAGCGATTCTCTATCTTTATATAGGTGACAAAGCCAAGGAACTTCGTCTTCACGGCATCAACGGAGTAATCGAGCTAAGGGCGCTGGCTAAGCTGATCGAGAAGACTCCGGCATATAAGAGAGGCGAGGAGGCTGCTGACGATGGAAAGTTCGGGCAGTTCTTCCAGGACGTTGACGCAACCAAATTGTTGGAGAGCGTCGCCGGAGTGCTCGGGCAATCGGTCGATGAGCTGCGTGCGTTTATCTACAACATGTACTATGACCCCGTCGTGATTTTTATTTATGACGTTTGGGGCCGCTACCTGGAGGTGCAACCAGCAGACGAGAAGTCCCTCGCGCCAGTAGCGCCGAAGAATCTGGCCGGGGGCGCCGGCGCTTAGCTTCGTGTCAGTGATATAGCACCGAGCTCCCTGAAGATGTTTGATTGCTAACGATCGCCGTTGAGACCTGGCAAGTCGACCTGGAATGAATGGAGAAAAGAGAATCCCGAGCTATTGCTGGATCTTAGCAATCTGCGGCTTCGCATCCGCGAACAATTCGACGAGGGGGCACACCCCGAAGGTTACAATTTCCGAAATACTTCCCTCGAAGGGGCCCACCTGAATAACAATCGGGACGCAGCAGGTAGAGGTCACGGCGTAATGCCTTCGCTCCCAGTTCCAGTCCCCAGGACAGTTGTACGCGTGTTTGAGTCATTCGGGTGGAGCGTCGCAAGCAATGCAGGTAACTGAAGCGAAATCATCAGATGGTTTTGACGAATTGAACTGACATATCATCGCCGCCGCATGCCAGGCGATCCCCGGCAATTCAATTACTTAGATTCTTTGTCAGCGAACAACGGGGAAGTTAGGCAGTGACACTTCATCGTCTGAAACATCCCTGAACTGCACATTGATAACCTCAGTGATGCGATAGCCGCCATTGTTGGTGTTCATCACGGTCTTGAGTGCTGTACCGCCGGTCTCAGGCGCGTAGTATTTCTCGATCCAATCGCCGGAGCCCTCACCTCGCAGCACGAACGTCCGCATTCCTGCAACTGTCTCTTCTCGAACAAATTGCGGACTGGACCTCAGAAATTGTGATGAACGCATCTTCTCACGCATTTCCTCTGTCCAGGCGATACCAGAGTACCGGATGCCATCAACCTGAATCTCATACACTGAATCTCCAGCGGCAACTAGATTCCGAGTTGCACCGGTTCTTACGTCGTAGCTGGTGAACTCATAATCGCCGGTCGATTTCACAGTGTGAATCTGGATTTCGCTGACGACGGGTTCTGCGCCATTCTGCACGTTAGTCACAGTGTAGGTTGCGACGAATGATCGCGGTACATTTTTCACCGGTTTTCCGGCCATCACTTTGTTCAGGTACAAGCTCACTCCGATGACGAACGTCAGAACACCGATTATCTTTCCAAACCTGGTAAGAACTTTCATGAACGGCGCCTCCTTTCGCTTGTCTTTACTTCCAGACTTCCTGGTACATTCGTTGTAGTTCGTTAGAGTCCCGCCGTGCACTTAGGGACGCATATTCTTTCCGCAATAGGTCGTAAGGGACAGCGCGCTACCGATTATGAACAGGCTCAGATAGAAAACCAGCCTTAAGTATTTTGGGCTCATTCTTTCTATCCCTCTTTCCGCTTCGTCTGATAAGCGGATAGTATGTGACCTCTCATCCAAGGTCAAGTAGAATTAACTCGCGCCAAAACGGTGTCATTGATCAAGTTCCATGGGTGACATATAATCGCAGCCGGATGCCATTCGATTCCTCGCAGTTCAATTTGATCGATTACTTTTTCGAACCGGAACATGTTCATCAAATCGGCAACCGCACGGCTATCGAGTCCCGAGACAAGCGGATAACCTACGGCGAACTCCTAGATGACGTGGAGCACTGGGCGCGCCTGATGGGGAGATGTGGAGTAAATGAAGGTGGCCGCGTAGCGTTGTTGCTCTACGACTCGCCTGAATTCATCGCGTGCTTTCTTGCAGCCGCATCAATCGGAGCCGTCTCGGTTCCGATCAACACGTTTCTCTCAGTTCACGATGTTGCATTCATAATCTCGGACTCCGGCGCGAAAGTAGTGATTGTCGAAACCGAACTCGAGGGGAAAGTGATACTGAACGATGATGCTGATAATCGCCCGACGATTCTCAAAGTGGACACGCGCACACGAACTTTCGAGCCAGGCGATGGCGAACTTGATGCAAATCATTCTCGTGTCGTGCGAGCGTCGACAACTCGCGAGAGTCCCGCCTTTTTGCTCTACACATCGGGCAGCACTGGGACTCCCAAGGGCGTCCTGCATGTTCACGGCTCGATACCATTCACAGTCGAAAGCTACGCAGCAAACGTTCTTCATCTCACGCGCGAAGATCGAGTGTTCTCATCATCGCGGATGTTCTTTGCTTACGGGCTTGGGAATAGCTTGTCTTTTCCATTGGCGGCCGGCGCGACCGTGATCCTGGAACCAGAACGCATGAGCGCGGAACGGCTCGCGAGATTCATCGAGGATCGGAAGATCACGGTTTTCTTCGGAGTACCGGCGATCTATCAGGCGCTCCTCGAATATCGATGGAGCGGAGGGCGAGTGGATTTCTCCGGCGTGCGATTGTCCGTGTCGGCGGGTGAGGCTTTGCCCGCGAAGATCTGCGAAGACTGGCAGCGCGAGTTCGGACTCACGATTCTGGATGGCATCGGCTCGACTGAGATGCTTCATATTTTCATATCGAATAGAGAAGGGAACTCGCGGGCCGGGTCAAGCGGAACGGTTGTTGAAGGCTACGAAGCGCGATTGGTTGACGACAACGACGCGGAAGTCCCAGCGAATGAGTTGGGCAATCTTTGGGTACGCGGAGGCAGCGCGACAATCGGGTATTGGAACCGAGATGATCTCACCCAACAGACAATCAGGGACGGCTGGGTGCGTACGGGAGACATCTATCGAAGAGACGAAGACGGCTTCTATTATCACATCGGGCGCTCAGACGATTGTTTCAAGTCGCGGGGAATGTGGGTGTCGCCGATCGAGGTCGAATCGGTATTGATTTCGCACGAATCAGTATCTGAAGCAGCGGTCGTGTCGACGATTGATCAGGACGGGCTGGCAACCGCACTGGCTTATGTGGTCATCCGACAAGGTGAGCCGAGCGCGGCGCTCGGAGACGACATATGCAAATTCGCGGGGTCGCGGCTTCCAAAACACAAAGTGCCATCGAGAATCGAATTCATAAAGGAGATGCCTCGGACCTCGACTGGCAAGATTCAACGATACAAGCTGAGAGCCGACGGACCGCGATCCAGAAGCGGAGGATCGAATGATTAAGTGGCAGTGGCGAACATTAACATTAGGCGTGATGCTGTTGGCACTTGCGGGCGGGGCGTTGGCTCAACAAGGTTGGGCCCGGCTGCAGTCCTTCAAGCGAGCGGGTGCCGACTCTGGCATCAGCGCGGTGTACTACGGTGGAGACGATATCTGGGTGGTTGGCTCTCACGGGTTGATCGCGAGATCGCACGATGACGGCCAGTCTTTCGTGGAGATGAATCAGGGAATCGACGCGAACCTCAATGACGTCACCGCGCGAAGAGATAGAATTTGCATCGTTGGAGACGCGGGTTCGATCCTGCGAAGCACCGACAGCGGGAAAAGCTTCGTAAAGATACTGAGGTCTACAAGGCGCGGCGGCGGAGCTACTGGCAGCCAGGGGGATCTCGATTTGTATTCCGTACAGTTCGCGGACGACGACCATGCGTTCATCGTGGGTGATCGCGGATTGATTCTGATGTCGTCGGACGGAGGCGCCGGCTGGCGCGAGCAATCCAGCGGCTCAGACGCCCAATTGTTTCATCTCGCATTCAAGGGCGATCGCGGGTGGGTTGTCGGCACCGGCGGTGTGATTCTTCACACGGATAACGGCGGAAAGAATTGGTATCCTCAGAGGTCAGGCGTGAACGCGGATTTGAACAGAGTCTACATGATTACCGACCGCTCAGGGCTGATCACCGGGGACAACGGTACTCTTTTGAGAACGGAGAACGGCGGCGCGACTTGGGAGAGGGTTCAATTGAATGTACAGGAACCGTTGTTCGGGATTAGCTTCATCGATAACAAAACGGGGTGGGTTGTCGGCTACAAAGGACGCATCATTCGTACCTATGATGGCGGTCACACCTGGGTTGAGCAGCACAGCAATACCTCAGAGGATCTGTTCGCGGTCGCGTTCTATAAGCATCGCGGGTATGCAATTGGACGGGATGGACTCGTGATGAGGTACTTTGAAAAGAGATAATTGAAATCACAGCAGAGTTGTTAAAAGTAGAGAGGGCCGGTTCACTTGGACCGGCCCTCTCTACTTTTACGACAGAGTCACTGCCATCTCTGAGCGTTGAGCGGAGATTCCGCCGCTTCGGTTGTGTCGAGTAGTATGGATTGGCCAACCCGTTTCACAAGCAGCACAGTGACCGCACACTGTTGGTTGCTGATGCGAATAATGCGGTGAGCGCCGTCAGGGAAGAACACACCAATCCGTTGATCCGCAATCCGGCCCTTGGACAAAATCCTGTTTCCGCCATCCTTGATAACGAGATCGGGGACTTGGACAAATGCCCCGCCGCCTTCGCTCGAGATTTCGAGTTTGACGCCGTCCGCAAACAAAGGCTGGGTATTCGGCAGGATCAAAATGTTGATTTGCTTGTTGCCCTTGGTGAAGTACATGTTGGCCGGATCAATTTGCGGAGACGGTTGCGATATCAAGAACGCCGCATTGCTCGAATCAGACGAGATTGCGCTCGTGATGCTTGTGGCCCGCACCAGGACCCTGACGTTGTTCGCGCAAAAACGAGGGACGGTCCAATTGAATGAACGAATCTCCTTCGCAAGCGCCGGTTGCGTGGGATTCACCGGCGTAATTGCGGTGAAAGTAGTCCCTCCGTCAGTCGTGTAGAACAAATCAAACCCTCTTACCTGATCGGCAAAAGCATCAGCGACCGTCCACGTAATCGGAAAGACCTGATCCCACTTCAGATTTTCGCCGCCGTTTGGCGCAGTCAACACAACCTGAACCCCCGCGTCGGTGATAGTAAAGTTGGCGTTGCTGGCGTCTTGCCCCTGTCCTCCAGCGTTGTCAAAGACAGTTACGCGAATTCGAGCCGTCGCGGTGTTTAGTCCCGTTGGGACATTCCAGTTGAACGTTCGCGCCGTCCCTATGACACCCGCTGCGATGATCGTGTTAAACGTCGCCCCACCATCCGTCGAAAGTCTTATCTCAAAGCTTTGAATAGTGGCATCGCCATCCGGATCGGCTGCGGTCCACTTTATTTCGAAAGTGGTTCCGCCCTGAACCAGGTCTAATCCGTTGGGCTGCGTCACAGTGACCGTCGGATTCTGGTTCATCGGAGGCACGTTTGCCGCCGCCGCTAGAATAACGTAGGCCTTTCCGGCATTAGCGCGAGTGGTATCCGCAGCAACCATTACGTCGTGAAAAGGCGCACCCAGAAGCAAATCGCCGCCATGATTCCCGTCCACATCGCCGGCCGCGATTGCCCACCCGAGTTCGTCACCCGCCGCCTGCCCAAGAACCCGGACATCGTCCTGTCCAAGCGCCACATCGCGAGCATTGAACACAAAGATGCCCGCTCCGCCAAACAGAACCGAAACCGTACCCTTGCCTGATAAAGCGCCTGGTGAGCCCAGCAAAACATCCGGAGTATTGTCATTATTTCCGATGGTATTAATCACGCCGACGGCTGCCGTCGCGCCGAGGTGATCCCCGGCGGCCGAGCCGAAGACAGTCAACGCAACCGTGGTGGGTCCGATGTCAATTCGCCGTACGGTTGTACCCGCGGGCGGATTCAGTGCCGTTCCACCGGTGATAACATAAGCTTCGCCGCCGCCAGTGCGAAGGTCGTTTGGCCCGTCCGCATCCGGCGCTCCGATAGTGAGATCGGTCGCCGCATCATTATTAACATTTCCTGTTGCGATCGAAGCACCAAGGTGATCCGCCGCCGAGATGCCGAAGATCGAGATATTTTGCTGCGTTGTATTGATATCGAATGTCTTGGTAGTCGCTGGCGAGACGGGGAGCAGATTATCGCCGCCAAACAACACGAACACCGCGCCGGTTTCACTGATATCCCCGCCGGTCTCGGGACGGTCGGCAGTTGGCGCGCCTAAGATCAGGTCTGCCGCTCCGCCGGCGTTGATGTCTCCAATCGCAACAGAGCTGCCAAGCTGGCTCCCGGTTTTTCCAAAGACCCGAACCGGCGCGGCCGTAGCTGCTTGTCCGAGATCGATTGTCTTTGTTGTGGCAGCGGGGTTGGCAAGCGGCGCTCCGCCAAATAAAAGGTAAGCAGCACCACCGTTGGTTCTTGCGGCGCCACTGGGATCCGGGCCCTTGCTAGCGGGTGCGCCCGCGAGGAGATCCGCATTGCTAGCGCCGCCATTGACATCGCCGATTGTGAGGGCGCTGCCGAATCGGTCGCCGACGGCCTCTCCTATGATCAAGACGTTGGCGGCATTCGGAATTGCAAGATCCACTGTCTTGGGGCCGAAGCTTGCGGAACCAAACAGCACGTATGCGGCACCCGAATTCTGACGATCGACGGGAGGCGGCCCAGCCAATGTAAGATCGAATCCGGGCGCGCCGATTACAAGATCATCAAAGCCATCCCCGTTAACATCGCCCGCAGCCACAGCGAATCCAAGATTGTCACCGGCTACGGCTCCGAAAACTTTCACATCAGGTTGGCTGACGGCGGTGAGGTTCGCATCGATGATAGTCGGCGAAGCGAAGCTGGCCTTACCGAAGATAATGTAAACCGCACCCGCATCCGCGCGGGCGCTTCCGCCCGTCGGTGTGAAATCGGCATCCGGAGCACCAACCACGATGTCGGCGAACCCATCTTTGTTGAAGTCACCCACCGCCATTGCGTGAGCTCGCGGACTTCCCGAAAACGACCCGGGCGCGCCACTGCCGCTTAAGTGATCCTCTGCGTTGGCCCCCAATAGTTGAATTCCCGCGGGACTCGCGGCCGCACCCAGGTCAAGAAAAAGAATGGTCTGGACCGTTTGCGTTCGCGCCGCGGAGGACATGACTCCGGCTCCTAACGAAATGGTAAGGAAGATAGCGATCAAAAGTGTTGGCAGAAGTCTGCCGCGGGCGAGGGAATCTGAAATTCTAAATGTGTTCATCGAACCTCCTCTGTGAGTAACGCTGGTGACAGGTTCGTGCGTCCGGTTCGCCATTCTATCAGCTTTGACGCATTCATCAAAGGCAAGTTTCAGCCATAGTCATGTTGTATACACAAGAGCTGAAATACATGGAAAGATTGTTATTGACGCACCGTACCTTTTTTGTTATTTTCGGAGCCTTGTTGCAGGACGGGCGATCATTTAACGAACTTTCGACACCTCTCCCTGGCTGACCGGGTTCACTAACGTAGGATGCTTCTCTGATAGCTATGCAGACTAGAACGAGTTCGGCCCGGCGGGGCGGGGAAACAAGCCCCGAGTTAAGACAAGGCGCATTATGTTCCAACCACTTTTTGTGCGGCCGTTAACCAACAGTGAGGATGAAGGTTTGCGTTTCTATTCAGCTTCTTCAAACAAGGAGGAAGCCACGAGGGCGAGTGTCATTCTGATGTCCTGCCAGGGTAAGACAGCAGCGGAGATAAGCGACTCGACTGGATCTCATCCATCAAACGTCAAGAAGTGGATTCGAAAGTTTAACACCGACGGTCTGGCAGCAATCAGCGCAAAGAAACGAGGGCCACAAGGGGGACCTCAACCGCGCTTCAACTCCGACCAGATTGAACAGCTCCTGCAACTTGCCGAGGTGGCGCCCACGGATCTTGGATATCGTTTCCTGGATTGGACACCTCAGAAACTGGCCACTGCTGCAATTGAGCGGGGTATTGTCGACAAGATCAGCCATGTGACTGTGAGACAAATACTGAAGCGAAAAGCTGAAACAAACGGATCGCACAAACAAGTCGGAACCTCGAGTGCTCGGATTGAGGCGGTGGAGGACGGCAGCGAGTTTGACAAAGGCGAATCGGCGCTGGCTCGTTCGGCTTATGAGAGCGCCGCTGCACACTTCTATGCGGCATTGAACGAGCGTGACCAGGCCGCGGATGAGGAGGCGGAAACAAGATCGCTTTTGAGCAAGGCGCTGGAGGAGTTGAGCAAGTACGAGGAGGCCTACAGCGTAATTGGCAAATACGACGATCCCCGAGTGGCGGCGTCGCTTGCGCCGCGGACTCGCGCTCGCGTGAGGCTGCGCGTCGGGTGGGTAAGCAGCTTTCTCAGAAATCATCCGAAAGCCATAGCAGCCTTGAACGAGGCCAAGAGACTCTTCCTGGAGCTAAGCGACGACCTCGGTATGAGCGAGGCCCACTACGCGCTTGGCCGCACATACATTGAGATAAATGAATTCCGAATCGCGCGAGATCATCTGGTCGCCGCGGCAAGTTTTCAGAAGACGGCGCTGGATCGAGAGCTGCTCGCACAAATCTATCGACGACTGGGAATGGTTGACTTCAGCGAGGGTGTGTTTTCTAGTTCGAAAGAGAACTATATGAAGGCGCTCGAGCTTGCTGAGGGCTCGACGAACACCAATCTGATGGGCGGTATCCTGCTGGATCTCGGAACTACTCTTTTCCATGGTTTTCCAGGTGAAAGTCTTGAGTCCGCCAAGTATCTTGAGCGTGGAATTGAGTACCTGGAGCGCGGTGGCCACAAAGACTATCTCGCCCTCGCATATAACAATCTGGGTGACAGCCTGAGGTATTCGGGTGCGTGGGACCACGCAATCAGTAATCTGAACAACGCCATTGATGTCGGGCGCAGATTCTCGAAACCGAATCATGAAGCAACCGCCCACATCACGCTGGCGGAAATCCTGTGTGCGAAAGGCGCGTATGCGGGAGCTGAAGAACACCTGAAGACGAGTCTGGAGTTGATTGAGTCGAGCGGAGACAAGTGGCTCGAGAGCAATGCCCTCAGAATCCTGGCGGAGGTTCATCGAGGAACCGGGCACATCGATCTGGCTCTAAAGACCCTTAGAGAGACTATGCAGCTCTCGACGTCGATCGGTGACCTGCACGGAGTAACTCTGGCGATGGTCGGCCTAGCAGAGTTCCATATTTCACAAGGGGGGCACGAACAGGCCCGAGAGTATCTGGCGCTCGCACAAGGCAGGCTCAAAGAGGAAATGTACCTTCCTGTATCAGGATTGATTCAGAGGCTAACCGGCCAGCTCGAATTAGCCTCAGGTCGTCTTGCGGAGGCCAAGCAACATATAGCTCAAAGTGTCTCAATCTTCACAACCACAGAGATCCCTTACGAATTAGCACGAAGCTACTATGAGATGGGATTGTTGCTCGGAAAGGCACACGACTTGAGGAACGCCGAAGCGAATCTGACGCAGGCGAAAGTAGTCTTTGAAAGGCTCGGCGCGATTCCTTACCTGGAATTGGCTAACAGGGCGCTGGCGTCAGGTGCGAACGGAGACGATGTAGTACAACCCATTCGCGTATCTCCGCTGAACGATGTTCTATTGATGCAGCGGCTTATTGAAGCGTCCGCCTCACGTGAACTACTCGTCCAGGAATTGGCGGCTGTTATCTACGAGAATTTCGCTGTGAGCGCTGTTGTGATATGCCGTGTCGAAGATGATCGCCGCGCGGAGCCACTCGCCACGCAAGGTATGGCGCGCAAGGAGGCTGAAGCGTTTTGCGCGACTTTGGATACGTCTGGTGGGGAAACCGTCAGCCGGTCGGGCGACGGCTATTTGATCAAGCTTGGCGATAACGTCAGTCCCACGATCGTCGTTTATGTGCGCGCCAATAATTCGCTGGATGTTGGAAGGCTTCAACCGCTCATCAGACAAGCGGAGCTCGGTCTTGAGACATGTTCACTGCGTGCCGCTGCGCGGGGAGGCCCTGCTAAAGCCCTCGAACAACGTATTCAAACGATAATGCCCGGGTTTATCATCGCGAGCCCCTCAATGCTCGACGTAATAGACAAGATTTATAAGATCCGAACGAGCGACGTAACCGTTCTGATCACCGGAGAGTCAGGTACGGGAAAGGAGCTTGTAGCGAGGTACATTCATAACCAGTCGGCTCGAGCGCGCGCGATCTTTTTACCTTTCAACTGTACCGCAGCTCCCAAGGACATTATTGACAGTCAGCTCTTTGGGCATCGTCGCGGGGCCTTTACCGGTGCGACGACAAACTACCCTGGCATCATTAAGGCGGCCGACGGCGGCACTTTGTTTCTCGACGAGATTGGCGATTTGTCTCTGGAAGTTCAGCCCAAGCTAATGCGTTTTCTTCAGGAGGGCGAGATTCAGCCCTTGGGTGAAACCAAGCCGCTTAGAGTTGATGTCCGAATACTCGCGGCCACAAACACGGATCTTGAGAGAGCCGTCGATGATGGACGGTTCCGAGAGGACCTCTTCCATCGGCTGAACATCATTCGAATTCACGTTCCTCCTCTTCGGGAAAGGCGTGAGGAAATCCCCGTTCTTGCCGCGCATTTTCTGGACCATTTTTCTTCTCGCTCAGGCAAACAGCCTTTGACGATGATTCAAGAAGCGATTGACGCTCTAACAGAGCATGACTGGCCCGGTAACGTTCGCCAGCTCAGGAATGAAATCGAGAGGGTTGTCGCCTACGCTCCGGATGGCGGTCGCATAACGACCGAGGACCTCTCTCCCGAGGTAATTCATAGACGCAGACAGGCCGGTGCGGATCGTTCACGCTGGAGCGTCGAGCATACGCGCGTATTCGCCGACGATTACAGAACCACCGCAAGGGGGGAGAGGGCTAACCCCCAGCAAGATAACAGGAAACGGTTGAAGCTAAAGGAAGCTACGGCTGTGTTGGAGCGACAACTAATCGGAGAGGCACTTGTGCGTAATCGAAACAATCTCTCGCGGACGGCGATAGAGCTCGGTCTGTCGCGTAGAGGCTTGCGGCTGAAACTCGCTCAACTCGGTCTTCAAAGGGAAGCACCCGGTTGGGAATTACCTGCGGCGACCGTGGATCTTGACGGTCGAGTTTGATTGGGTCCACCAGCGGAAAATGCGGAAAATGCTTGACATCGCGATGCTTTGAAAATAATATGCGACCTTGGGATCAGTGTAGCCGGCTTGAGCGTCAGGCGTTTGTTGGTTGCTCACGACAAGTGCCATACGAAGAAAAGCGAGATCGGCAAGGGTAGCGTCGGATACGAGATAAGATCGGTCGCAGGAATCTTGCACGAAAGGTAAGTGAACAAATGAGTACGTCTGGACTCTTGGGGCAGATTAGAAGAGCTCGGATCGTTGTCCTGTTTGTGGCATTGCTCCTGGTTTTTGGAGTGGTTAGCTATCCGCGAAGTGCCGATACTAGGATGAAGCAGCTCTACTCGATCGGACTGGGCGGCGTAACCGGTGCTGCAAACAACACGGTACTCGTGTTTGGAAGGTATGTTTTGGTAGCTCCCTTTGCGCCCGCGAAGGGAGTCAGTGATGACGGCTATCTCGATCTCGATAACCTTGATAATTCATCGCTGTATCTGGTTGATGCCAAGAAGCCCAGCTCTCCGCTTATTACTAAGGATATGAGGGGTTGGGATCCAACTCCCGGCCACTCCAAGACTGTCTTCTTCCCGACGCGGGTTGCGTATGATGAGAAGAGCAGCAACGTTTATGTGCGGGGATTGAGGTTTGAAGAGAGCGATGGCGACGTGACGCCAATCGACGTCATCGCATATGTGAACTTGCATCAGGATTCGGACGGGACTCCGAAGTTTGATAACAACGTTGTTTTGATCGACATACCTCGCGCCTCGAACAAGCGGGCTGGATCAGCGCCATTATACTTTGCGGTTAGTGGCCAGGGTGACTTGCTGGTGTTCACCAACGGCGCCACCGTGTATTCGTACAATCTAGTCGAAGGATATATTCAGGAACTAGGAATAGTTGATGCCAGTGATTACGGTGCGAATGACAGCATCTCTTATCTGAATGTTGACCCCGCGACAAATATCGTTAGCATTTGCCGAAACCGAGAAGTCTCGGATGAATCGAACCAAACCATTACTACTTCCGAACTATCGTTCTACCGATTAGGACAATACGGAAGCTTTCAGTTGTTGAAGCACGTAAATCCCGAAGACTTTCCCGACCGAGCGGCACTGGCGGCCGGTTCCAACGTCGCCATTGTTTCTGATCCGGGTTCTTCAATCGCGACATTTGTGACCAGGGACGGCTCCCTGTGCACTGTCGATCTTAACGATGAAGGTACTTCCACGACGGCCCGCCGCATTAACAAGTTTCAAGAGCTGGCGCAAAATGATGACGGCGATTCCAGCCCGGTTCTGGTTAGTTATGACAGCGGGAGTAAGACCATTGGAATCGTGAAGCCCGGCTTCACGGTGCAGATCTCCAGGCCCAGTAACGGCCGCGGCCGCATATCGAGACCTTCAAACATTCACATCGCTTCGGGCCAACCGGTTTTTGCGATGGCCAGGTTGAACAAGAAGAACAAAGTTTCTTCGGCTAAAGCCTTTACCGATGCTTTCAAGGATCAGGGTGGCCTTTCGAACTTTGTGAGCGACGACAACACCCAGTGGCTGATCTCTACCTACTCAGGCAATCTGTACAGCGTTAATCTCGGCGATGACCTGAAGGACTCCACGCTCGGCTTGATTGGTCCTCTCGGCTCCAATGTCGATCGAATCGATTATTACTCCGACCGAGCCAGTCTGGTAGCCATCAGTTCGTTCACAATGGATCCGGATGGAATTAGGATGTCGACGCCTGGCTCACTGGTCGTTGTGAAGCTTAGTCAATCGTCCGGCGACGCAATGCTTCAGGCACTTCTCCCTACTGCTTACGCACTGGGAAGGCAAGCGCCCTCGATAAGGCGTCCTAGCAATGTTAGAAGATGACATTGCGGCGGCTCGGTTGTAATCTTTCAGGGAGGGCTCTGCGGGCCCTCCCTTTGATATTTGCTAAGGAAGTGGTCCTGTTCCTTGCAAAAGATCGTTGTGTTAGCCGTCCCATCTGACTCGACGTGACTCATAACGAACAAGATTGTCTCTACCGGCGCCCGTTGGAGGATTGTTATACTTCTGTCGTCGTCTCCGGTTCGGGCAGGGAGAATGGCTGTGTCAGTCCGGCCTGACGTCCGACATTTCAATACCACGCGATCAAATTGAATCAAGCAACGACATGCCAAATCGCCGGACAAGTTCGAAGCCAACACCAAAAAATTCAAACCCCTTCGATTTGGGCCCTCGACCTGAGTGGAGTTCGGTACTGGACAAGCTGCCCGACGGTATCAGTGTCCATTCGCCGACCGGCGAGATCGAGTGGGCAAATGAAAGGCTTTGCGAGTTGTACGATAGATCGCCAGCACAGATACACGGTTTGACACCTCAGGAAGCATTTGGTGAGGAACCAGGTCAGTACCAGGACAACGATCATTTCAAGGGAGAGACAGGGCAATTCGAGACTGAGGTCTCCGGAAGAGTACTTCTCATACGAATAGAACCTATTCGAGGCGACGATGGCCACGCAGCGGGGTTCGTCAGAATTGCGCGCGACGTCACCGGAGAACAATTCGTGAAGACTCGGCTTGAGCGAGCGGAGCGCTTTGCAGCGTTGGGTCAAATGCTGTTTGGAATAGCTCACAGTGTCGGGACTCCCCTTAACATCATATCCGGCTACGCAGAGTTTCTGCTGATGCGAGCAGGTCCGGATCCCCAAGGTCGGAAAGAATTATCCGTAATTCTCGACCAGACGCGACGCATCGCAACTCTGTTTAACGAAGCGCTCGATATGGCGAGACTCCCTACAAACCATCGCAGCACTCTGGAACTGAAGACCTTGATTCAGAGTACCTTCGAGCTGGCCTCACACCATTTACGAAACGCGGACGTGAAGGTCAAGGTGACTTGCGTAATGGAGCCGCCGCTGATATATGGAGAAGCACCACAGCTAAAGCAGGCATTCTTCAACTTGATCGTGAATGCGGCTGGCGAAATCGGAAGCGGCGGACGGATGGAAATACTTCTGGATCAAGCTCGAGAGAATTGTGATTTTGCGACGGTCGCAATTCGCGGAACCAAGTCTGGTGGCACTGCCCATGATTTCTCCAGGTTCGTGGATTGGTTTTCCAGTCCAAGTGTGGAGAAATCGAGTCCCGGGCTCGGGCTCTTTCTGCTCAAACAGATACTGGACACGTCGGGTGCTCGAATACGATCGAACGAATATGGTGAAGGCGGCGTCTCGATTGTAATAGACCTGCCGGTCACGGTAGCGGCTAGCACGGTTGATCCTGAGAGCGCCCATAGCGAGGAAAATGAATCAGCGGATTCTCATCGTTGAAGACGAAGCTCCGATGTGCGAGCTTCTGACGTCTTTTTTTTCGGAAAGATCTTACGTGGTCGGTACTGCGAATGACGGCGAGCAGGCGGTTGTCCGGCTTCAGGAGCAGGACTACGCCCTGGTCATTACCGACATTAAGTTGCCGGGGATGAGCGGGCTCGAATTGCTCGCTAGAATTCGCGTCGATTGGCCCGAGGTCGGCGTGATCATAATGACTGCGTTCAGCTCGATCTCATCCGCGGTCGAGGCGATGAAGCTCGGCGCTGAGGATTACATCGGAAAGCCCTTTCAACTCGATGAACTGGCGATCACCGTCGAGAAGGCGCTCGAGCGCCGAAGCCTGCGCCGCGAGGTCAGGGAGCTCCGAGCAGAAGTAAGAGGGCGATACAACTTCTCGAACATTGTCGGCCGCAGCAAACCGATGCAGCAATTGTTCGAAGTAATCAAGCGTATTGCCGCTCGCCGAGACGCATCCGCGCTTATTATCGGATCGACCGGAACCGGAAAAGAGCTTGTGGCGCGTGCGATCCATTACAACTCGGATAGGAAGAATGCCCCGTTCACGCCGATAAATTGCTCCGCAATCCCGGAGACTTTGTTGGAGTCAGAGTTATTTGGCCATCAAAAAGGCGCTTTCACGGGAGCGCATGAAACGAGGCGCGGGCTTATCGAGGAGGCACAGGGGGGCACGGTTTTCCTCGACGAAATTAACACGCTATCCCCCAACCTCCAGGTGAAACTGCTGAGGGTTCTGCAGGAGCGCATTGTAAGACGGGTTGGAGGCCGTGAGAACATTCCCATTGACATTCGACTGGTATCCGCCAGCAATCAGGATCTGGAAGAGGCAGTCAAGTCAGGAGAATTCCGGCAGGACTTGTTTTACCGTCTCAACGTCGTCCCCGTTCGTCTTCCGGACTTGAGGGATCGCCGCGAAGACATCCCGCTGCTGGTTCATCACTTTCTTGAAAAGTTCGCAGTTCAGCACGGCGAGCCAATGCGCACATTTTCGAATGAATCGATGCGAGTTTTGATGACTCATACGTGGCCCGGTAATGTCAGGGAACTGGAAAATGCGGTGGAGCATGCACTGACTATGGGGAGAGGTGACATCCTGTTGCCTGAAGATCTGCCGGTCAGTGTTACATCACCTGAGCGGGACATTGTGCAGGAGGCGACGCTGGATGACGTGTCGCTTGCTGAAGTTGAGCGACGGTACATTCTTCGCGTGCTCGAGAAAATGAACGGACATCAAATCAAATCGGCAAGAATTTTGGGCATCGATCGCAGGACGCTTTACCGCAGACTGCGCCAGTACGGCTACGCCGGCCGTATGCGAGGAGAAGAGGGAGACGATTTTGATGAGCAGGGAGAGGACGACACAGCGCAGGCGACGGCATCATCCCTATAGACAATCAGCGCTTCGTGGGCGGTAATAACCATATGAGTGATAAATCCAATCAGGATGATCTGAAACGGAATCGCCCCGGAAGTCAGAATCGACACCCTTCCCGGAGTCTTGATCCCCGGACGCGCGGTTATGGAATAGGCGGCGGTTATGAGCGACCCTATCGTGCATTATCCCAGACACCGACAGCACGCGAATCTTACGGCCCGGTCCCACATTCGGGATATTACGGCGCGGTTTCAGAAACAGGACGGTTCAGACACGGCCAAGCCGGATTCAACGAAGAGTTGTCCTGGTATGGACCCCAGTACGGTGAGAACACGAGCGGAAGAGACAAATGATCCCCGATTTGCTTAGCTGGATTTGGCGGATCAACACACCACTTCTTATTTACCAGCGTTTGGAGCAAGAAACTTTTCGGCGTTGTTCTCTTCTCGCGTATAAGACGCATTTTTCTCAATATGCCAATCATTGCCGGCACGATTCAAAACAAACCCGAGGAATTCTCGCTGGGGTTTACCGTCGGAACTAGCGAAGTTATATGTGATGGTTGCACTGGTGTACGCCTTGTCCGGATAGTTGTGACTGGTGTGAAAGACATCAATCGAGATATCCGTCACGCCCTGGCCTTTCAGGTACTCCGCGATCAGCGCCTTGGCTTTTGACTTGTCGCTGGAACAGCCGATGACAGAGAGAGTCGCGCAAAGACAGGCTAGTGCAAGCGTGGCAATAACTATTCGAGATTGGGAGCGTCCTTTATTCATAGTGATCGTTTTACCTTAAGCCGCGCCATGTTTTCAAGCATCGACGCTTTGCGCTCGTTCTGACAGTTTGGAGACTTGCTCATGGGCCTGTATCTTCGCCAGCTACTCGCCGGCCGTGATTTTGCCAAATCCGACGACTTCGCTGTCCAGATGGCCAACTTCGTTTACCTGATTGGAGACGACTCGAAAAAGGAATGCATGGTTGTGGATCCGGCGTGGGATATCGCGGGCATCATCGAGAAGGCCGAAAATGACGACATGAGAATAACCGGGGCGCTGGCGACGCATTATCATCCCGACCACGTTGGCGGTGACATTTTTGGACAGAACATTTTGGGACTCTCAACCTTGCTAACACTGCGTCCGGTCAAGGTGCACGTAAACCAACTCGAGAGCCAAGGGATCAAGCAAGTAACCGGACTCTCGGACGGTGATCTTGAAAAGCATCGCGGAGGTGACGAGATTCATATCGGTGATATCAAGGTTAAGCTGCTGCACACGCCGGGGCACACGCCCGGCAGCCAGTGCTTTCTGGCTGAATCGGCGCTGGTTTCGGGCGATACGCTTTTCATCGGAGGATGTGGCCGAGTTGATCTGCCAGGTGGAAATTCGGAGGACCTATATCAATCTCTAACTCAAGTACTGGGCAAGCTACCGGAAGATACAAGGTTATTTCCTGGCCATAACTACGCCCGAAAGCCCGTTAGCACGATCGGCGACGAGAAGAAGGATAACTTCTATATGAAAGTCACGAGTCTTCAACAATGGCACAGTCTAATGGGGAATTCCTGATACACCGGCGCCCCTCTCGACGGTCAATGCACGTGTGGTATCTTGCGCAATTCATCGCGAATTTCTATTGACTGCGTCCCCGTAGTCGGCATAATAAAAGCACTCTGTCGCTTGTTTCTCCGAGTGCCCCTAGACCAAGTCAACGAAATACCTCTTTGCTGAGACATCTGCACCCGGCCTGCCCCTTACATTCGTTGCGATTCATTCTTCGCCAGATTTGTATTTTTCGCGACAAGGATACTGTGACGCTCAACTGAAGTGCGCCTCACATTCCAATCAGCTAAATAAAGAAGAGTAACGTCATGGACTCAAGTAACGAACGAAGCAATGCCCTGCCTGCCGGCACTGGCAGTTCCTCAATTGTGGGAAAACTCGGATCAAATATCCTCGGCGTGAAGCTTGCCTTAATGGCGGTCTCACTAGCGGGCTTCTTCAGCATTACCGCTTTTGTGTCGACATATTTGAGTTTTGATCGTGTGGCTTCGGATCCAAGCGCATTGTTGGCGAGGATCGCAATGATCAACGCGCTATCCGCGGCGTTTCTAACTTTCGTTACCGTATGCGTCGTGGGGCTGGTCTTCAGCAGGCGGATAAAAGCGTGCCTCAGCAAGTTCAGCGCGGTGACACAGGAGGCGGCCGCAGGAAATCTGAGCGTACGGGTCGGGACAGCAACCGGCGCGGTCGAGCAGGGACTCGCTTCGCACTTCGACGCGATGATGGATCGAATGGAAAAGTCCTCGCAGTCGGATATGGCACAGAAGCAATCGCTGCTCGCGATAATCAAGGCTGTTGAAAGCTCCGGCGACGCGATCGCAGTCGCCGACGCAACTCGCACTGGCACATACTACAACAAGAGGTACCGCGAACTCTTTGGATCTAGTCCCGAACGGCCAGGAAACGTCGCCGACATCTCTTCGCTATATGAGGACTCGAGTATTCCTCAAAGAGTGCTGGAAGCGGTGGCGCGCGGAGAGTCCTGGGCCGGTGAAACAGAAATGCGCAGAGCTGGCGGCGCGGTTATGCCGGTCGCGCTACGCGCGGATGCGATCAAAGACGAAACTGGAAAAGTAACCGGGCGCATTGAAATCTACACCGACATCACGCAGCGCAAACGCGCGGAACTTTTGCAGTCAGCGCTTTATCGCGTCGCCGAGCTTACCGGTTCGACCGAGGATCTGCAGAGCTTCTTTGGGGCCGTTCATCGCATCGTCGGCGAGCTGATGTACGCTGGCAACTTTTTCATCGCAGTCTACGACCATTCGACGCAGATCGTGAGCTTTCCGTACTACGTTGACGAAGCTGATGAGGCGCCGGAACCTCGAAAGCTCAAGAGGGGTATGACCGAGTACGTGCTTCGCACAGGCAAACCGCTTCTTGCATCGCGCGATGGCCTTACTGCGCTTGCGAAGCTCGGCGAGATCGAAGTCATTGGAACACTTCCGGTCGACTGGCTTGGCATCCCTTTGAAGATCGGCGATGTAACAATCGGTGTTATAGCGGCGCAAAGTTACAGCGAGAGCGTCAGATTTGGCGATACCGAGAGAGACGTGCTGACCTTTGTCTCTCAGCACATCGCAGGCGCGCTGAATCGCAAGCGCGCCGACGAAGCGTTAAGACAAAGCGAGGAGAAGTACCGCACAATCCTGGAGAGCATAGAAGACGGATATTATGAAGTTGATCTCACGGGTAACTTCACCTTCTTCAACGAGCCCGTCTGTAAGACGCTCGGCTATCCCGCCGAAGAACTCCTGGGTTTGAACAATCGACGATTCATGGATACTGAAGTAGCGCGTCAGGTCTATGAAGAATTCCACAAGGTGGCGCGAACTGGCGAGCCCAGCCGCGACTTTGCTTATCAAGTGACTGCGAAGGATGGCAGCCTGAGGTTTGTAGAGTCTTCCATTACGCTCAAGCGAGATGCGGCTGGAAAACCATCCGGATTTCGAGGTGTCGTTCGCGATGTCACGCCGCGACGATTGGCCGAGCAGGAATTTGAGCACAATCTGAAGGAATTATTGGCATTGGTCTCGTCAGTATCCGAAGGCGATTTGACCAAACGAGGCAAAGAGAGCGGTGATACATTGGGCAGCGTCGCTCAATCGGTCAACACCATGCTCGACCACTTCAGCACGATGCTGACCGAAGTCAAACAGATCGGGCTGTCCGTTTCTTCGAGCGCAACGGAAATACTTGCCGCCGCAGAGCAAATTGCGGTCGGATCCCAGCGGCAGGCGGATGAAATAACAAATACTTCAAGCGCGGTCGAGGAGATGGCTGCGTCGATGACCCAGGTGTCAAGAAATGCCGAGGCGTCGGCGGACTCCGCTCGCCGCGCGCTCGAAATGGCTGAGCACGGAGATAAGTCGGTTCGCGACACCTCGGAAGCAATGTCCAGGATTGATTCCGCTGTGCAACAGACATCTGAGAAGATGCGTTTACTCGGAATTCGGAGTTCCGAGATTTCCGAGATCATCGATCTAATCGACGAAATCGCATCACAAACAAACTTGTTGGCACTGAACGCGGCAATCGAAGCGGCACACGCTGGCGAAGCGGGCCTTGGCTTCAGCGTGGTCGCCGATGAGATCAGAAAGCTGGCGGAAAGGTCCGCTCGCGCTACTCGCGATGTCGGTCACCTCATCAAGTCGATTCAGACCGAAACGTCCGAAGCATTGGCCGCAATGGAAGTGGGCATGAAGGAGGTTCGAGGCGGAAGTAATCTGGCAAGCCAGGCGAGCCGCGCTCTTCAGGATATTTCCGAAGCTGTTCGACAATCGTCAGAATTGATTGAAGAAATCTCGGCGGCGTCAGAAGAGCAAGCCCGGGTGACGAGCAACGTTGCAGGTGCAATGCAAACCATCTCGAGCATAACGCTGGAGACCTCCGCCGGTGCACACGAAACTGCTCAGACCATCGAAGGGATGGTCGGGCTCGCCGATCGGCTCAATAAGTCGATATCCCAATTCAGGGTGAAGGATGACTACATTCATCCCTTCTCATACGACGTCTCAGGCTCGGTCGGAGGTCGTGGCAACGGATCAACCCTCAGGCCTTTTTCGCAGGGTGACTAGGGAGCGGACAGGAGACCACGGTGGCTAGAAAACAACTGGTCGTCTTCAAAGTAGGAACCGAAGAATTCGCCGTCGATATCATGCTCACAAGAGAGGTGGTATTGATGCACGACATCACGCCGGTGCCGGAAACCGAGGGCTACGTCGAAGGCATCATGAATCTCAGAGGACACCTGTTGCCGGTACTTGATCTCAGAAAGCGGCTTCGAGCATCGCGCCCGATGGACGGTCTCGATCGCAGAATCATCGTCACTTTTGTAGAAGGCAGAGCCGCCGGCCTGATAGTCGACGGAGCGTCAGAAGTCATCCGGGTGAACGACGATATGATCGAGCCCGTGCCCAGTCTCATATCAGAGATCGGCGCCGCGTATGTTCGGGCGGTCGTTAATCTGAATAACAGGTTCATCACGTTGATTGACCTCGAAAAAGCCTTCTCTCAAGAGGTCGTTGGCGAATTGGATCATGTTATCGAGTATCTGTCCCGCGGCAGGGAACAGATTGCTCCAGCACAAGCGGTTTAGAAACCGCCGGGTGACTAATCGTGAGCATGAGGGTACATACATCGCATCAGTTCGATTCCGGGGCGCTGAGCCTGACCTTATTGTCCGACAGTGAGTTCAGGATGTTTAGAGATTTCATCTATGAAGAGTGCGGGGTGAGTCTGGGGTCTGAAAAGCGCTCCTTTCTGGAATCCAGACTGAGACGACGCATGGACGAGCTTGGTATCAAGAGCGGCTATGAATACTTCTCCATTGTTAGTGGTAATCCGGGAAGATCGAGCGAGCTGCCCGCGCTTCTGGATTCGCTAATGATCTGCGAAACCTCCTTCTTCAGGAATCAGCCCCAGTTCGACCTGTTCCGGGAGATCGTATTGCCCGAAGTCATTCGCAAGAAGGAGAGGGACGGAACGCGTTTGCTGCGCGTGTGGAGCGCCGGATGCTCAACTGGACAGGAACCCTATAGCGCGGCAATGACGCTGTCTGAGACTCTGCTGAACCCGGAGTCGTGGACCCTACGAATCTTTGCGTCCGATCTATCGTTCACTGCTTTGGAACGCGCACAGTGCGGCCTCTATCGAGCTGATCAATTGAAGGGACTGAGTCAATACTATGTGGATAAGTACTTCCGCCAGGAGAACGGGTACTACGTTGTGCGCGAGCAAACCAAGAAGCGCGTAATTTTCGACTATCACAATCTCAAGCACGATAACGGGCTTCGAGGGCTCGACATAATCTTCTGCCGGAACGTAATGATCTACTTCGACGTCGAAGAACAGCGCAGGCTCGTAAATAGATTTGCGAGTTGCCTGGTGCCTGGAGGATTCCTATTCCTCGGACACGCTGAGAGTCTGCAGGGGCTGTCGACCAGATTCTCGATGGTGCATCGCAACAAAGGCATAGCGTACCGTCTCGAAGGATAACGCATTCGATGGATGACCGGGGGAAAAGAGAATTCGACGAACTGCTTGCGGTGTTCCGCGATCAGTCGATGCAGATCCTCGACGACATGAGTCACGACCTGCTTGCCCTCGAATCGCGCGGCGCCGACACCGAAGCGGTTACGCGACTGCGCAGGGGCGCTCACACAGTCAAGGGCGACTCTGCCTGCGTCGCTCTGGATGGAGTGACGAGCGTTGCGCACGAGATCGAAAGCGCTTTCGATTCGATGCTTGGAGGCGAGAGAGCAATCGATGCGCCGTCAGTTGACTTGATTCTTAGAGCGATTGATGCAATCAGAGGAGCAATTGGCGGCGAGCGAGTTAATGATCTTGCTTCGGGTACAGCCGCCGGGCTTGTTGAGCAACTTTGCTCTATACAAAATCACGAATTTGCTGCCGCATTCGCTCCCGCTCTCCTGAACACTGAAGACACTGAGTTAGCGAAACACGAGACTACAACATCGGCTCGTAGCAATGCTCCGGACAAACACCGGCGCGATTATGTTCGAGTTGAAGCGGCGAAAGTAGACTTGCTGCTGAACCTCGCGGGAGAAATGGTCATCGCGCGTTCAACTATCAGCCAGGTCGGGTCTGAACTTGAACGAACCGAATCGAAAAACGAGTTGGTTGCCAGGTTTACCAGCGCAAATGCGCATATGGGGAAAATGGTTGGCGAACTGCAGAAGGCTGTTCTGAAGATGCGAATGGTGACCATCGATCAGGTGTTTCGACGATTCACCAGGCCGATGCGAGAGCTTGCATCCGATCGCGGCAAGCTAATTCAGATCGAAGTGAGTGGCGGCAGCACGGAACTTGATCGCGCTCTCGTCGATTCGCTGTATGAGCCGCTTTTACATTTGCTGCGCAACGCGGTCGATCACGGCATCGAGTTACCGGCAGAGCGAGTGGCAGCAGGCAAGCCCGAGACCGGGCGAATCACAATGCGCGCTTATCACGAGGGCAATCAGATCGCCGTCGAAGTGTGGGATGACGGACGAGGTATCGACGTCATCGATCTGAAGAAAAGAGCTGTCGCCGCCGGAGCGATCAGTCAACAACAAGCCGACCTGATGCCCGAAGAAGAAGCGGCAAACCTTATCTTTCTCGAAGGCCTTTCGACGGCCAAAGAAATAACCCGCATCTCAGGCCGCGGAATTGGCGCCGGAGCAATCAGAGGGGCGATCGAACAATTGCGGGGCAGTGTTGCGGTCAAAAGCCAGGCCGGTGTCGGTACTTGCTTCGTGCTGCGGATGCCACTCACGTTGGCGATCATTCGAGCGCTGTTGTTCAACGCTTCGGGACAACTTTTCGCGTTGCCTTTGCTTGCGGTGAGCGAAATAGCTCGCGCTTGCTTAAACGATTTCGTTCGTTTGGGCGGAATGGAGCACTACCGATTGCGAGATCGGTTTATTTCACTGGTGCGACCTGGAGTAGTGCTCGCATTTGATCGGCGGAAGGGCGGCAGCGGTGCCGCGCTGAGGCCTGAAGCCGACCAGTGTTTCATAATTGTGTTGGCGACTGGTGATAAGCAGTACGGCGTTGTCGCCGACGACATCGTTGGCGAGCAGGAACTGGTGATCAAGCCACTCGACAGTCATTGGGTACAAAACGACGCGCTAGCCGGAGCATCGGTGCTGGGAGATGGACGCGTTGCGCTGATTATGGATTCAGAAGTCATCTTGCGAAAGGCCGTAAAGCACGAACGCGGAAAGGGCAATGGTAGGGAAGTCTATGCCGTCTGAGACAAGAAAAACCCGGGTAATTGTGGTAGATGATTCGGCGGTGATGCGAAAGCTCATCTCGAACCTGCTCGAAAAAGACCCGGAGATTGAGGTCATAGCGACCGCTATCGATGGCTACTTTGCTCTAACTAAGGTCGAACAACTGAAGCCGGATGTGGTGACGCTCGATGTCGACATGCCGCGGATGGACGGCTTAACGGCGCTGGGCGAGATGGTGTCAAGGCATCGCACACCGGTCGTCATGCTAAGTTCGCTCACATCAAGAGGGGCAGCATTGACGATTCAAGCGTTGGAAAAAGGGGCCGTCGATTTCGTATGCAAGCCGTCCGGTGCTGCGCAAATCGAACAGATGTCCGGAGAGTTGCTATCGAAAGTGAAGGCCGCCGCCCGCACCCGTCCGATAACATTCACAACGGAGATTCCCAAGGCTGCGCCAAAGAAGAGGCCAGGGCAGGGAAGCAAGACGGGGCGACTTGTCGCTATTGGAGCCTCCTCCGGTGGGCCCCACGCATTGCGATATTTATTACCACGCCTTCCAGCGAATCTGGATGCCGGGATCGTGATTGTTCAACACATGCCTGAGAGCTTTACTACAATGCTGGCATACTGGCTGAACGAAATCTGCGAACTCGAGGTAAAAGAGGCGGAATCGGGCGATCTTGCTGTGCCCGGTAGGGTGCTTATCGCGCCTGGCAGCTCGCATATGAGAGTGAAAAAAACGCTCGGGGGCTGCGAGATCCTCCTGGATAAGGGGGTGCTGGTGAATGGACACCGCCCGTCCGTCGATGTGCTATTCGAATCCGTGGCTGAGAATTACGGACCTTCGGCGACCGGGATTATCCTGACCGGAATGGGCAACGACGGAGCTCACGGATTGGGCCGGCTGCAGGCTGCGGGCGCCCATACAGTGGCTCAGGACAAAGATAGCTCCGCGGTTTACGGTATGCCGCGGATTGCCACCGAGAAGGGATTCGCGGAACAGGTTTTGGCGCTGACTTCGATGCCGTCGTATTTGACATCCACAGTCGGGACAATTCCACTGCAGGAGACGATATATGCAAACAAGCTATGAGGTACCAGCGATGCCCAAGTCACCACTGACCTGTCTGATCGTGGATGATTCGGCCTTCATGAGATTTCATCTCAGACGAATGATGGACTCGTTCGATAATGTGATCGCGACCGAGGCAGCTAACGGAACCGAGGCGATTAGAGAGTACGGGCGCCTCAGGCCGGACATTGTGCTCATGGATATCGTGATGCCAGGGCTTGAAGGCGTCGAGACGGTTAGAAAGATCTGCGATACCGACCCCAAGGCACGAGTAATAATGATCAGCTCCGTTAGCTACAAGGAGAAAGTAGCGGACGCGATGGCGGCGGGAGCAAAGTGCTTCATTCCGAAACCCGTAACTACGGATCAGCTTAGAAAGGCGATCGAGAACGTACTGTCGCCAGAAAACCTCGCTGAGGAGCTATTATGAGGCTAGACTTCGTACGAATGTTTGTGGACTCGACTATCTCGCTTTTCAGAGAACTGGTGGGGCCCACGGTCGACGTTCCGTCATTAACTATGAAGCCTAGCCCCGTAGCCGGACGAGAAGTAATGGCAATAATCGGACTGGCAGGTGATGCCCAAGGCCGTGTTATTTTTGATATGGACACATTCACCGCAGTCCAACTTGCCGGCCATATGCTTGGTGAGCCTTCGCCAGGGATGACGCCGCTCGTCCGCAGTTCGATCGCCGAACTCGCATCGATGGCAATCGGGCGCGCCATCTCAGAGATCAACGATCGCGGCACCAAGCTGAGAATGAGTCCGCCTACCGTGATCACCGGCGCAAATCTCGTCAGTTACGATCAGTGCTTTGAGACCCTTGTGGCGCCAATCAACACGGCCTATGGAGAAGTTAGAGTCAACATCACCATTCAAGATCTTGATTGAACATCAGGGCATCTTCCAAGACCCGAAGCACAAAGGAAACCGGCGCGTCCGATAATAGATATTATGTGATTATCCGCTTAATGTGGGTGATGTCTATTGGCGAGTGGTGATCGAGAGTAGATCAAAAAAAAGGAGAGGGCGCGTCGCGCGATCGGGCCTCTGGGATGATTGCCCGAACTCGAGGCGCACCCTCTCAAGCCGCTAAAAAGGAGAAATTGGATACTGCTTGGTACCGCTGGCCGAAGCGCGCGCCACAGCCTCGACAAGATTCTTTTGGCTGTTCTCGATGAGCTTCATAGTCGCTTAGTCATCCTGCGTATATAGCAACCATAGAGTGAAGAATGTTGCATTCACTCTGGAAGTTATAATACGCGTCTCACGCGGTCAATTCAGGATGTCATACTCTGCCACCCTTTATTTCTCCGAGCAGAGAAAGTTCACTGAGAGTGTTTCAGCAAACAACCGGTACAGACACGAATCGACTTGCCGGCGATTTTTAGCGCATACACGTCCCCTTCCTCGATGTAGCGGTAGATCGTCCTTCGATGAACGCTAGCAAGCTTCGCTGCGTTCGCGCTCTTGATGAGGTGCGAATAGTCGTTGCATAGAGGGCACCACACCTTTTCGGCGATGAATCGCGGGCGGAGCACACTATCGCTAGCTCTCTCGCCTTCTTCTCTTATACTCATGCACGCCTCTCCTGTGAGGGCCTGGCAGATACACCAATACCCCCACGCATAGCGCGGAAAAAGAGTACAGGGTAGACTACAGCGAGACCGCGGCCTAACCCCGCTATTACTTGACTGAAGGATTCATTGCGAGTACGTCAGCAGTAGGTTGGAGGAGAGCGCGGACTTATGCAGATAAGCATCCGATCACGAATGCTTATTGCACTGATGAGGGTTGTTATCGTTGCTGGAATCGGAATTGTCGATCTTTGAAATGAATCTTTGCCCTTCCTCGACCGAGTGCTCAGGCAGAGTTTGGCTGACTGCCTGCGACGACGTCGCGGCTCAGTCTTTGGTGATGGCACGAATGTTGGCGCGCGATTGATTCCGACGACTGTGGGCGTAGCGGCTGTTCGCTTAGCCGCGATTTCGTCTCGGGTCTCGCTCCATTCTGAATAAACACGAGCGAGAGGCGACGCGAGGGTCACTGCGGAAAAGGCTTCGGCATCAGCAAGAAAGCCTAACTCCGCGAGTTCAACCGCAAGGGAGTTGCAATATGCATAGAAGTAAAACGGCTTTTGTTTTCCTATCAGATTAACAAGAGGTAGTAGTTTCTTAAGGTCAGCTAAGGCGCCGGTGTGGTCGCCCTTAAGACTCTTGACTATCGCAATTTCAAAATACGCCATCAGCACGGTCTGAAAGCCGCGTGCCTTTGGATCTGATGCGACTCTCAACGCTTCGAGTTGAAACCTCAACGCTTCGTCAAGCTGGCCGGCCTGGTGGCAATTTGCACCCAATGTCTGAATCGCGCGCGCTCTGTAAGTAATCGGCCCGCTATCGGCAATGGTCTCGAGCAGGGCATCAGCCTCAGCTCGGGCCTTTCGATTGATAGCGAGAGCGTAATAATAAGTTCCTATTTGTCGTGCCCCATCTATAGGCAGATTCATCAATACGCGGCTCACCTCATCCAGGGCCTCAACATCACGAATGAAGTAGGCTTGTTCAGCAAAGCGAATCAATTCGTTGGTAAGCTCGACAAACAGTTCTTGGGATTGGGCCGTTTGTCGTAAGTGCCGAGTGACGATCTGTTGAAGCAGCCGATTGCGACTGACGATGATTTCTGAGTCAGAAAATTCCATGTTAGAGGAAGAACCCGCGGGAACACGACTTGTTGTTGCGGCTCTTTTCATCTTAGCTCTTTCGCTCTTGTTTTCCGCTCCTCAAAGGGCCAGGCAAGCCAACCCGCGCGCATGTTACACAGTAGCGTTCTCTACCCTCATATCCAGCGGGAGACGTTGTGGCACTAGAGGCTGCATCGGAGATCCCAGCGAGTTGGGTAGCGTCCACGCCTCCGCTCGTGTGTCGAATCGAAATCAGCGATCTTCGAACCAATCGACTCTCCGCCTCGAGAACTTCAAGTCCCACACCAAGGTTAACTTCGGTTCGAGACCCTGCTGTTGCTTGCATTTTTCGTATGAACTAGACGGCGGGCATTACTCGTGATTCCAATCGACCCGCGTGAAACACTAAGCAACCGTCGGCACCCCCCGCGACTCAAGTGATGCCTACCTACACGTCGGGGCGCATTCTACTATAAGTGTTTCTTGTTTAACACCCGAAATCTGCCCGACGAAGATATTCTCTTAGCTCGCGCGAATGACAACCGGCAAATACAAATCCCGCCAAACTCCGAAATCCTGTGGGATTCATTCAAACGCGCTCTCGCCCGTCAGGTGCTGCCCAAGGACCAGCGTGTGAACCTCGTGAGTGCCCTCGTAAGTGTACACGGATTCCAGGTTGCACATATGCCTCATGATCGGATACTCACCGGTGATTCCATTTGCGCCTAGAATCCCCCTCGAGGTCCGCGCGCATTCTAATGCCATCGCAACGTTGTTCATTTTCCCCATCGACACGTGTACGGGCCTCAATGTGCCGGCATCCTTCGTTCGACCAAGGTGCAAACAAAGCAACTGAGCCTTGCTGATTTCGGTCGCCATCTCCGCCAGCTTCTTTTGTGTGAGTTGGAAGCCCGCAAGCGGCCGTCCAAATTGAACTCGTTCCTTGGAATATTTGAGCGCAGTGTCAAAGCAAGACATCGCCGCACCGATCGCGCCCCACGCAATTCCATATCGAGCTTGAGTCAAGCACATAAGCGGACTCTTCAGGCCTCCCGAACCCGGCAGGAGGTTCTCAGCCGGAATTAGACAGTCTTCGAAAAACAACTGCGACGTGTCCGAAGCTCGCAGGCTGAGCTTGTGATGAGTCTCCCGAGTCGTGAAGCCCTTAGTGCCGCGCTCGACTATGAATCCGCGAATCTCATCATCCTCATCGCTCTTTGCCCAGACGACCGCGATTTGCGCCATTGTGCCGTTAGTAATCCACGCTTTCGAGCCGTTCAGCAGCCATCCATCGCTCACCCTCTTGGCCCTGGTCAGCATGCCACTGGGATTCGATCCAAAATTCGGTTCTGTCAGGCCAAAACAACCGATTACGGTTCCAGCGGCCATCTGTGGCAGCCACTTTCGCTTTTGATCTTCGCTCCCAAACTGAAAAATCGGATACATACACAGGGCGCCCTGCACGGAAGCAAAACTCCTAATGCCCGAATCTCCGGCTTCGAGCTCTTGCATCACCAGTCCATAAGCTACGTTATTCATTCCGGCACAGCCGTACTCTTCTGGAAGATTGGCTCCCAACACGCCAAGTTCGGCAAGCGCCGGGATCAGATTGACAGGAAACCGCGCCTCCTCGAAACACTGAGCAATAATTGGAGTGATCTCCGCTTCAACGAACTTCCTGACTTCTGATTGCGTGAGCCGCTCTTCGTCCGATAGCAACGCGCCGATTCCCAATAGGTCCAGACCTTCAAAAGGCATTTCACTCTCCCTTGTATTCGTGTCCAGGATTGTTCTGGTGGTTGATTATTTCCGCGACGATCGCCACTCCAATTTCCTGTGGGGATCTTGCGCCGATCGACAACCCAATTGGCGCGTGCACTCTCTTCAAAGCGGATTCTGACACGCCCTCGCCCGCGAGTTTCCTGAACACGGAAAGAACGCGTTTGCGACTGCCTATCATTCCAATATAGCTTGCGGACGAGCCGATGACATTCTTGAGACAGAGCTCATCGTATTGATGGCCCCGGGTGACGATCACAATCGCCGTGTTCGTTGAAATACTCACTCGTTCACTCAGGCTTGCGTAGTCACTGACAACCAGGTTTATCGCCGGATCCGAAAGTCTTTGCCGCGAAGCAAATTCTTCGCGATCATCGACGACGGTCACGCGGTAGCCGGTGAGTGCGCCGATCAATGCTACCGCCTGCCCGACGTGTCCACCACCAAAGATAAGCAGCTCAAGCTCGGGCCTGACTATCTCGATGGCCAGCGTAACGCGGCTTCCCTTCTCATCGATTACATCTACGAGATCAGCGATGCGGGCCTTTTCGGTCAAGGCTCGTACGGAGCCGAGCACCCGCGCGCCAAGCTCTTTGTCCGCGAGCGGTGGGTACAGCTCCCCTTCATAAACGCTTACGATTTGGGTATCGCCGCCGAGGATCCGAACAACAGCGAAAGGCTCTCCCCTTCCCGCCCGTTCGATTATCTTGTCGAGTAGTTCGCTGTCCACGGTTCTCTTCAGATTGACGAATCCTCACTGCGCAATGCGATATGCCGGGCGCGCTCGAACGATGACGCCTGGCCGGCTGACTCGCACGGTGATCCTGCGAGATTGATCATCCTTCTCATGGTGTGTGGGATAGTAGGCGAGCAAATACTGATGTCGAAGCTCCTCGGCTATCCGACCGAGGGCGGATTTCAAATCGCCCAGCCGGTCTGCACGTTCAACGACGCCGCCTGACATTTCCGCCAGTTGCTGCAGATATTCGTCCGCGCGCCGATAGGTCCGATCCAACTCGCGCATGCTCTCCTCAAGCTTCACATTCATTGCCGGTGTATAGTTCGAATTGACAGGACCGCGCAGTTTCGCTTGTAGTTTGCGCTCAACATCCGCTCGAGTGGCGTATCGAATCGGATAAACAATGATGTCCTCGCTTTCAATGACCGCGTCAAGCGTTTCTTCCTCTGATATCTCACTGCTCGCAGTGTCTATTCCGTCAGTGAACAAGATGACGGCTTTCCTGCCGGGCACATCACGAAGCCGCTCCCAGACCGCCGTATACACAGCCTCGTACACCTGCGTAAACTCTCCGCCCTTGATCGATTGAACCGCGGACGCGAGCTTTGCCGAATCATTTGTCAACTCGGATAGAATCTCAACACTGTCATTGAAAGAAACAATCATCACCTGATCGTGCGGCCTGAGGTTACCCAGGAAAGCCATTGCCGCGGACTTTATCTGGTCCAGCGACGCACCAGTAGATCCACTTGAGTCCAGCAGCAACGCGACGCTGAACGGCTCTTCAACCGAACCGAAGACTTCAATATTCTGCTTGACCCCGTCTTCAAGTACGCTGAACTCCGGTTGCCTGAGATCGCTTACGTACCGTCCCCCTGGCGCGCTGACGATCACCGGGACTTGCACCAGAGTAGTATGGAGCCTTATAGGTTCGTCATTCTTTTGGACTCGTTGTTGCTGGGCGCTGACAGGCAGCGACGCCACCGTGACTACGAGAGCCAAAAGCACGCTCGTGTTTGCTCGTGAAGTAGGTAACAGCATAACTACAACTCCTAATTCCGACCCATTCCGAGATAGTTGAACCCCTCCGACCGCATAGTTTCCGGTTCGTAGATGTTACGAAGGTCCACTATGTTTGGCTCGCGCATTACTTCCTTAAGCCGCGGCATATCGAGCCTCCGAAACTGATTCCACTCAGTGACAACTACAAGCACGTCGCTCCCGCGCGCGGCTTCGTACTCATCCTCACAGTATTCGATGCCGGCCAAAATCCGCCTCGCTGTCTCCATTGCCGCGGGATCATAAGCCCGAACCTTCGCTCCCCTATTCAGCAGATCCTCGATTATCTTGAGCGCGGGCGCCTCTCTGATGTCATCGGTTTCGGGCTTGAATGCCAATCCGAGAATTGCAATCGTTTTGCCTTCGAGCTGGGGCACAAGGCGCATTACGCGCTCGATGATCGACTGTCGCTGCTGATCATTTACGAATAACGCGGCTTCGACAATTCGCACGTCATAGTTGACGCTGCGACCCAACGCAACCAGCGCCTTAGCATCTTTTGGAAAACAACTGCCTCCAAATCCCGGGCCCGGATGCAGGAACTTCGAGCCGATGCGGACATCCATTCCCATTCCTTTTGCAACGTCATGCACGTCGGCTCCAAGCAATTCGCACAATCGAGCAATTTCGTTAATGAACGACACCTTGGTTGCGAGGAAGGCATTTGACGCGTACTTGATCATCTCCGCGGATTCGGCCGTTGTTATCACGAATGGGGTTTCGATCAGGTACAAAGGTCTGTAGATGTCTTTCAAGATGGCGATCGCCTCTTCATCGGTGCAGCCGATCACGACACGGTCCGGACGCATAAAGTCGTTGATTGCAGCGCCCTCTCTCAGAAACTCCGGGTTTGCGGCAACCGAGAAGCGGCTCGCCGTCGCCCTGTTCTCCTCAATGATTTTCTTTATCCGCGAAGCGGCGCCAACGGGAACCGTGCTCTTAGTCACGATGACCTTATAGCCGTTCAACGCCTTCGCAATCTCGAATGCGACTTCGTCGATTTGACTCATGTCGGCTGAGCCGTCACCGCTGGGCGGCGTGCCGACCGCCAAAAACACGACCAGAGACTGCGCAACCGTACTTCTCAGATCTGTGCTGAAATCCAACCGGCCTTCTCGGACGTTCTTAGCAACCAGCGCGTCGAGCCCGGGCTCATAGATCGGCATTTGACCTGCTTTGATCGAAGCAATCTTCGCTTCGTCTTTATCGACGCAGGTCACTCTCATTCCGAAGTCGGCAAAGCACGCGCCGGTTACCAGTCCGACGTAGCCCGTGCCGATCACCGCGATATGCATAGTGAATCTGACTCCTCCTATAGTGCACTCTTGAAGTAAGCGATGGTTTGCACAAGTCCTTCTTCAAGGTTGACCCGCGGTTCCCAACCCAGGATCCTTCGGGCGCGGCCGATATCGGGCTGACGAACGCGAGGATCATCGATGGGCAATGGTTTGTGTTCAATAACGCTTCGGCTATTCGTTAGCTCGATCACTTTTCGCGCGAGCTCGATAACCGTGAATTCACCAGGGTTGCCGATGTTTGTCGGCAAGTGGATATCTATGTCGCGATTTGGGGTTTCAACCTCGGACTTCGACGGGCCGGTGTCGGGAGCCATCAGCAATCGCACGATTCCGTCAATCAAGTCGCTTACGTAGGTGAAGGACCGAGTTTGAGTGCCGTCTCCATAGATGGTAAGCGGTTCGCCGTTCAAAGCTTGCACGATAAAGTTCGAAACAACCCGGCCATCATGTGGGCGCATTCTGGCGCCGTAGGTATTGAATATTCTAACCAGCCGCGTATCCAGCCCGTGATACCGATGATAAGCCATTGTCATCGCTTCGCCGAATCGCTTGGCTTCGTCGTACACACCACGGGGCCCCACAGGATTTACGTGACCCCAGTATTCTTCCGGTTGAGGATGAACCTGCGGATCGCCGTACACCTCAGAGGTTGACGCCAACAGGAAACGCGCGCCCTTCGCTTTTGCCAAACCGAGCGCCTTGTGAGTCCCTAGGCTGCCTACCTTTAACGTCTGAATGGGGAGCTGAAGATAGTCGATCGGACTAGCCGGCGATGCGAAGTGCACCACCGCACCGAGATCTCCGGCGACAAACAAATATTCGGTGACATCCTGTCTCACAAACCTAAAGCGCTCGTGACCGAACTGATGCTCGATGTTCTCGAGACGTCCCGTGAGCAGGTTGTCGAACACCAGCACGTCGTGCCCGTCAGCAATCAGGCGATCGACGAGATGTGAGCCAAGGAATCCGGCGCCACCCGTAATTAGAACTCGCATATCAACTCACCTTTTCGTGCGATCGGAACCTGTAGAATGAAGCGATGCTATCTACGACATACTTCTGTGCCGCCTCATCGAGTTCAGGGTAAACAGGTATCGAAAGCGCTTCTCGCGCAGCACGCTCAGCTTCAGGAAAGTCTCCCTGGCTATAGCCGAGATCCTTGAAACAGTTCTGCAGGTGTAACGGGACTGGATAGTAAACCTCGGTACCGATGCCGCGATCCTGGAGATAGGCTCGAAGCGCATCACGGTCCCTGACGCGAATCACAAACTGGTTGTACACGTGCCGGCAGTTGGTTGGCTCGAAAGGCAGCCCGACAGTTCTATCCGATGTGGATTCGGCCGCGCTGAAGAGCTCGCGATATCTTTGGGCGTTAGCGCGGCGAGCAGCCGCCCATCGATCAAGATGAGGGAGCTTCACACGAAGGATCGCGGCCTGAAGCGAATCCAGCCGGCTGTTGATGCCTACGACATCGTGATAATACTTTTTCTTTGCACCGTGCGATCGCAATGTCTGGAGCATCTCAGCGACTTCGGGATCGTTCGTGGTGAGGAAGCCCCCGTCGCCCGCGCCGCCAAGGTTCTTGGAGGGATAAAAACTGAAGCAACCGATCTTACCGAGGCTCCCTGCCCTTCTCCCGCGATACTCGGCGCCAATAGCCTGAGCTGCATCTTCAATAACCGGGATGTTGAGCTGCGCAGCCAACTCATTGATTGAATCCATTTCGGCGCATAGTCCGAAAAGATGAACCGGCATTATCGCTTTTGTTCGCGGAGTGACCGCTCGCTCCAGGCTCTCGGTCGCAAGGTAGAAAGTCTCCGGATCGATGTCAACGAATACGGGCTTTGCGCCAAGGCGAACAATTGAGCCGACGGTGGCGAAGAAACTGAACGGGCTCGTGATCACTTCGTCGCCCGGACCCACGCCACACGCCATCAATGCCAGCAGAAGCGCGTCTGATCCTGACGCGCACCCAATCGCATACTCGCGTTGACAGTAACGAGCGAGCTCGCGTTCAAGCTCGCGGACTTCTGGTCCCTGAATGAATTGCTGGCTGTTGAGCACTCGGATTACGGCGGATTCAATCTCTCCCGCGATCGCTTGATGTTGCGCAGCCAGGTCCAACAGAGGAATTTTCATCTGTGCTTTTTCTTGCATCGACTCTTAGCGCTCCGGGGCAATCGTCAGTTTTCTCGGGGGTTAACCTGCCGGTCCGCTTGATCATATCGTGAAGAATCGCAGCCCGTCAAAGTTTAGTCATAGCGGCGGATCTATCTGTTGCTTCACCTGTTTGATTGCCCCGGCTCATCAATCCTGGCTTGTGGTCTCGCGGGTGGTGGTGATGCTCCGATCGTTACCAGGGCAAGCGGAATAACAAAATCAGTAATAGCCAATGACAAAATATGTAAGGCTCGTCGCTTGGAATCGGCTATCTCTCAAGTGACTCAACACCAAATCAATGGGTTAGCGTCGCGGCGTTCGATGATTCTCTCTGGCATTCGTCTTGCCGAATGTAAGGACGAGCTTCGAAAGAAACGGAAGGGTCGAAATGATCAGGGCAACGGGGGCTGCGCTGATTGCTTCGACCCTTCTTTATTTTTGCGAATCAAATTAACAGGAAGCTTAAACCAGCATCTTCGAGTGGCTGTCAGCAATTTCCTCCAAACCGGATTCATGGGATGAGCACTAGCGCGCTTCAACGAGTTTCGGCGGAGTTCCGGGTTTTGCCCGTTCCGCGAGAAAATCGCTTATCCAATGATACTGGCTCACGTACTTGCTGGTTTCGTTCTTGAAAACTGCTCGCGTGTAGCTCTTAATAACAAAGCGCCGCGTTACGCGGCCGCGACTTGAGCGCACTCTGACGGGTACCTTGCGACTGACTGTTATCGTTGGTCGCGCGTTTTGATCGGGCTCTTCCATCCAGTCGGTCGATTCGTTAGACAACAGCGTCAGAACGCGCCCGACACCTCCGTTGTAAGCCGCCGCAAGATACGGACCCACTCGGTCCGCCGGAAGATCGTTACGTGTCCTGATCGACTGCCAGTCTGAATCGCACAACAACACCTGAGCCATCACGGCATTGATCGGGTCGGACATCGCCTGCGCGAAGTCAGATCTCAACCCGGCCGCTGGGTACCGGTTCAACAGGAGTGTGTATGTGGAAGGAATCATCTGAACCAACCCGCGCGCGCGAGCAGGACTGACGGAGTAGGCATAAGCCTTATCCCGATTTGTAGCGATTACCGTCAGAACCCTCTCCGCAAGAGGCTTGGTCAATCCGGCGCTCTTGAATTCGCCGGGATCGATGTGTTCGTTCAGCAGCAGCACGCGGAGCACGTCTCGAGGAATTACTTCGACGACGCGCTGTCCGGGAAAGGCCCGAGATATGACTGCGCGTTCGCGCAAGCGGGAATACGCCTTGTCGATAAAACCGTTCTGAACTTCTATCCCGCGCTTGATGACTTCTTCAGTTTTGATTTCCGCCGAGTAAGGTGTGTAGACAGCTTCGATGACTGGATCACCCGGGCCAAAGCGATTGCCCTCATTTGAGACTGGATACTTGACCGCGACGACTTTTCCGCCCGCCGGGTCGATGCAGGCGAAATCGGAGTTGATCCCGTTCTCGCGCCGCATGGAAATAATGAAGCCCTCTGTAAGAACCTCAAACGCGGCGTCACGCTTCACGGCCCGCACGACTTTGATCTTCCCTGAAGGCTCGACGATTGCCAGCGCCATCTCGCGACCGACGATTCCAGTTATCGGAACGTCCTGGTAGCGCCGGCGGCTGATTCGAACTCGCCGCGTACCCACGACTCCCATTTGCAATTGCACCGATTCCCCCTTGAGCCGTTCCCTGCCCTCTTCGATCTTCTTGAGCAAGTCGTAACGAGGTTCTTCAGCGTGAAAGTTCACTCCCAGAACACCACCACTGAGGATGACGAGAAAACAAATCGCGATTTTGATCATCGGGCCAGGTCTCCCACTTCGAGAAATACTGATGTTCGAATAGTAGCAAGTCTGAGTTTTAATACTCAACGGTTTTCTTTGCGGCAAGATATTCGCAATAACTCCGTTGCTCCTCGCAGTCTTGGGGCGGAAGGTTGCGGGGAGCAGGATTGAAGCGATTGACCACCTAACCGGACGGCCTCTCGAAACTGCTTTAACAACCACGAAGCGTCGCTTGCTTTAGAGGAGTAGAACAAAGCAGTTATCGACCTTCGGTTCTTCGGACCACCTTTTACTTCACCCAGTGGCCCCCTTGGGGGCCTGCTCCCAACACTTTTCCCAGGTCGGCTGAAGGTAGAGTCATCCTGCCAAAATGTGATCTATCTGCCCGAGGAGCCAGACGCGACAAGACCAGACGACTGGTCCGGCATACCTCACAATGAGTGGGAAGACAGCGACGCGGTCGCTACACCGCGCGGTGAGGTAAAGATCCCAGACGGATGCAGCTGCACTGTCAAATGCGATAGTGGGGCAGACTATAGGATCGATTGCACGTGTTCGATCTTAAGTCCATTTGGTATCAACGCTCCCAGAGTCGTCGACCCGGAGAGCGGTGAATTTCCCAACCCTAGAGATGCCGGCTACGATTGGGTGGCTACGCGGAACCCTTATGTTCGCAGCGGCGGTTTTCCCTGTGACACTTGTGGCAACACGAAGTATGCTTTTGAGTGATCCGTGGCGGGGTTGAATTCGGAATCGTCAATGGCACCGTAAAGACCAGGTCCGATTCCAATATGACGATCTCATCAAGAATAATTACTGCTGCGGTAATGAGTGCCACCATCATTGTCGCTTTTCTCTCCCTCGCCAGCTGCGGTTTCTTCGTCTGGCTGACGGGCACGCAGGCCCTGCCTGATAACCTCGGGTTCGGGTACTACCGAGACTTCGACATAGCGCGCAAGGCGATACTGCGATCAGATTGCGCTGAATCGATTAAGTATGGTCGGCACGAGGATCTTACGTTAGAGGATTTCCACTTCAGAGTTCATACCAAATCCGGTCGGATTGTCCTTCTCTTTTTTCGTAGTGATATGGATGTTGATCAGGTGTGCGAAAGTCCCAAGGGGATATTAGTGCTGCATCCCTGGCGTCTTGATGGCGATCAAGGATATAGCATTGCAGACCTTACAGAACGTTTGAAAGACAGAGGCATCGAGATCAGAGATATCAAAGATATGCTGTGCAACATTGATGAAATCATCCCTTTTTTCGAAGCGAACTATGATAGTGAGGCGCTTCCTGTAATCAGATATAGAGATGATGAGTTTAGACAGTATCTACACATAAGAATAATGGGACAAACAGAGAAGGAGTTCTTCAGCTACCCCGACAACGTGCGCATCCGGTGAGCTGAGCGCCGATCAGGGGTCGAGATCGAAGTCAGTTGCCCCCAACCCCGGCCCAAGCGAGCACCGGACCAGTACGAGGTGCACTTGAGCACAATCAAAAGCGACTGGCTCCACGCAATCCAATCTAAACACCCCGCGAGGCCCACGTTTTGACCGGCCCAGAACCTCTTAGGCGCTCGTTCTTTGTTGCCTCGCTCGGAGAGCAGGCATCGCAGAACCTACTCAAGAAGCTCCACGCTCCCGTTATGAGGATGTAGCCGCAAGCCGGCAGCATTCCGGCGACTATTGGTAGGTCTGTCCTTTGCGGATGTGCGAATCGTTTGCGAATTGTGCCGCTATGATTGCATACATTCCAAATTGTGGGCCGTTACCGTAGTTGCGAACCCCAAACTTGTCAGTCTTATTCTTGGCTAAATCCTTCTTAATCTGTCGCAGAACCATATAACATCGATACGCGAAGTAGTACTCCTCAAAACGGTTTGGATCCGTCAAGGTTTTCTCGAAATGCTGTCGGTCGAACAGCTGGTCCACGCTCATACGCCGGGCGTCAGCGGGTTCTGCGTCACAGCACCTACACTAACGTAGGAATATTTCACGATCAACTATTTGCGTCCGCTGAATGTAACCCGCTCTGATGCCATCGGCGTATTCTCCGCGCTTGCGTTCGTAAAACAATCCGTACTTATCATATAGGAACTGTTGGAGCTGTATCTGAATCGAGTCGTTCGAACGGCGATCGGCTTCGTTGACTTGTGTTTGCTGGTTGGTCGCCTTTGAAATTGACTGGATAAGCTTGAGGTAGTCATCTTGGGATGCTTGGTCTTCCGGATTGAAAGTAATTACCTTTAAGAGCACCTCCTTGTTATCAAAGATTTCTTTCTTGTTGCCATCGATTACGAATTGCTCATAGAGCCTGCTCAATGTAAAGGCTGTCTGACCGCCATTAATGATTTGCGGCTGCGCAATAATGAGCTGGGCTCTGTCCTTCTGGCCGATCTTCTCATTGAAATCCGTGCCGTAGGATAAGATCGTAATCCCGTTGTTGAAGAGAGCAAACTCGTTCGTTTCAAGATCAGTGACGCTCCACGCGATCTCTTGGTTTACCTGATTGTGCGACAGCTCACTGTAACTGCGAGGATTGAACTTGAGAATCGAATTTCGGTACGTGTAGAGAGCGCGGGCAATCTCGATCGTTGGTACGAACACCAGCGTGATATCGCAGTTCTTCTGCTTTGTAACTACCGCGTATGTGATTTTAGCGCTTTGCGAACTTGTGTTAGATAGGTTGATGGTTATGCGGAGCTCGCTCGGGTTGTAATAGGTGCCTTGAACAACCGGGAATACCAGTTCTTGATAAACCCTGTTGTGGTTATACAGAATGGGTGAGTATCCGCCAGTGAGCTTTCTCAACTGATTGGCGCTAACTTGCCCCGGAATATTTGCGAGTATTGCAACTTCGTACTTCCATCTTCCAATGTCGGGAATCCGGTTTATGGCGCCTTGCATCTTCTTGATCTTCGCGTTGTAAGGAATGCCATTGTCGTCGGTTGATTCTCCCTTCACCACGCGGTCAACATCCATCTGCAATAATTCGGAAAAGAGGATTTCCTTCTCCTCAAAGTTTGATTCGCTCCTCCGGAATTTCGACTGGATCAAATGGATCGTCTTGTCTTCGTCGTCTAGGTAATAACCATCAATCCCTCCATCCTGTGGATCATCGGTGACGAATTGCTCGCGTGCTCTGAAGTCCGTCAAACCGAATCTCACCTTAAGGAACAGATGAACGAACGCGCGCGATCTTGCGTGCCCAACCTCTTCGTACTTTGTTTCAGCGGGGTGATATCGCTTGAAGTCAGGAGGGGCCTCAGCGCAAATCTGGTCGAGAATTGTGATCAGCGTTGTGTATCTGCTCATCGCTCGCGCCATCTGCTATCTCGTTTGGGTGGATTCTACCACATACAAAATGAACCGGGGTCACTCCAAGCCCGGTCCAGCTTGGCGAAGAAGTTAACGAACGCCTCCAGAGGAGCGAAAGTCGATGCCACAACAGATGGGCGAGTTGAAGGAGGAACTGTTCAACACCCGTCCCCAGAATTTTCATAGCAGCCAACTTCACCCAGCCTCAGAACTTCCTACTGTTGATCAGGAGAGTGACTAGTGTCGAATCCCAAAGCTTGCGCGATACCGACCCTCGGGGTAGTTTCAGACTGGCATAGGAGATGATGCCAAACTTCTCATGGCTGAGATCAGCGGCATAAAAACTTTTCTATTCACGTACGGTCCTCGATGGCTCGTCGCCATCTTGATTCTGGTGATCGGAGTGCTGATCTCCAAGCTGAGCAAACGATGGCTGACGAAAATCCTTGATCGCAGCCGCATCAGCAATGATCAACTCCTGAGGAGCTTCTTTCTTCGCTCCGTTTCTCTGACGATCGCGGTACTCACAGTGCTTGCGGCGCTCGCCAACCTCAACGTTGAAGTGACCTCGATCATCGCGAGCCTCGGAATAACCGGATTGATTCTTGGATTCGGATTAAGGGACACGCTTTCGAATTTCGCGGCGGGGTTGCTGCTGCTGATCTACCGGCCCTTTCAGGCGGGTCATCTTATCGAGGTCGAGGGCTCTCAGGGTGAGGTCAAGGAGCTGACCATCGTCAACATGCAGATGGTCACGACCGATGGCGTGCTAGTAATAATGCCCAACTCGAGAGTGTGGGGCTCGAAGATCGTGAACTACTCGCTCAGCGACCGGCGTCGCTTTGAGCTCACAGTTAAGGTGCGCGAAGACGACGTGGAACCCGCGATGAGCGCGATTCATGCGGCTCTGTCAGACGACGAGAGGGTTCTCAAGACCCCGGCGCCGCTTGTGCGAGTCACATCGGTCACCGACAATACTGCTGTGCTTAGCGTCTGGGTGTGGACTAATCCGGAAGACTTTCAAAAGGTTTCCGCTGATGAATACCTTCGAATCTTCAACCAGCTTCGCAAAGCTGAGTTGCAACTGATTTGATCTGCAACGACAGGAGAAAACACAATGAGCTTGAAGACTACAATTCGACTTATCATCTCGCTGACGCTACTCGTCAGCCTCGGTGTAGCTTCGTACGGTCAGAGACGGCGTGATGATCGGCGCTACGATCGGCGAGACAACGATCGTTGGGATTTTCTGGGCCAGGCGCACGTAGACGGCCGATCTGACCACGACAGGATCCGCGTAAATAACTCAGGTTCATTCCGCGCTCTACAACTTGGAATCAGAGATGGCGCGATTGAGTTTTACAAGGTTGTCGTACACTTCGATAACGGCGAGGACCACCAGGTGGAAATAAGGGACCGAATCGCCGCCAATGAGAAGACACGAGTCATCGATCTGCCGGGCGATCGCCGGCGCATTCGAAGCGTCGAGTTCTGGTACGGCAAGGGTAACTGGCGGACACGCCCGACGGTAAATCTCTGGGGCCGACGCTAGCGTAGTCACGGCCGGCGTCGGCGATCAGTCAAGCTCCTGAGTTGACTCTTCGGGCGCCGGCCTATGCTCCCTTCGCCGCCGCAAGAGGCTCGTCCTTCTTTACGACTTTCTTGGTAACAAACATCAGGACGCAGCCTACCAGCCACGAGATCAGCGGACCGATCGTCGTTCCGAGCACAATGTGCGCACCAACGTGAAACCACGTTTTTCCGTCGGCGTTGCCACTGTATTCAGGAGCGCTGAAAATGTTGTCGCGACCCGTACCGATCGCGACTACGATACCGATCGCTACGATCAACTGTGCAAGTACGCTCTGGACCCACAATGTCGGTAGCAGTTGCAAGTAGCTGCCGAAACCTGTTGTGTGAACGCGGACCGCGGAGTAGACAAGACCAATCAGCAGGACCACCGATATGCTCAGCCACTTGACGACGGCGTTCGAAGTTCCCGCGAGAGACAGTCCAAAACGCGCAATCCCAACGATGCCTATCAGCACCAGGATTGGCTTAGAAAACGAAACATACTCAGAAAAACGCTTTCCAAATATCATAAGTGTCCTTTCGCGTGTTTGGTTTGGCCGCGATGGTATCAAAACATCACCGGCTCTCCAAATCAAAAATGAGCCTACTCGTTGCTCTTGTGCTTCTGCCGCTGGAACCTGAAAAGGAGATGACTATGAACATAACCGCAAGAATTTGTGGGCTGGCGTTGGTGCTATCGACCGCGAGCCTCGCTGAGGTTCAAGCCCCACCCCGGCATGGGCCGCGGGGCGCCGCAACGGACGTTGCTAACGATGAAATCAAGACGGCAGTTCAGAAGGGCGCTTCGACGGCCGTGAGCGATCAACAGCTTCGTGTTGTCAGCATCAACAACGAATACAACGTCGGCGTCGGCGTGGTCCGCCGGGCGAAAACCGAGGGACGAAATCCCGGCGGCGGCATCGAGCACAGTCAGATTACCGAGGTCTACCATGTAATCGAAGGTAACGGAACGCTTGTGACCGGCGGAGTGATTGAGAATCCGCGCGAAAGCCCTTCCGATAGTGCGGTGGTAAAAGTGCTAAATGGGCCGAGCACGGGCGGTGGGCCGATTCAAAACGGAGTTAGCCGCAAGCTGGGCCCCGGCGACATAGTCATCATTCCTCCCAACACGCCACATTGGTTCAGTGAGATCAAATCGGATCAGATTGTGTACCTGGTGGTGCGCATCGACCCTCACAAAGTATTGCCCGCGGGTTATGTTTCGAAGTGACCGGCAAATAGAAAGGGTGGCCGATGCCACCCTTCCTTTCCAAGATCATGTCGATCCAAACTACACCCCCGCGTAGGAGTGTAAGCCCGGAATGATGAAGCTCACGCCCAACCAGGTGAATATCACCAGCGCGAATCCCAATAGCGCAAAGTAAGCGCTCCTGCGGCCGCGCCATCCGTGCGCAATCCGCGTGTGCAGGAATCCCGCGTAAGCCATCCACGCGACAAGCGCCCCGACTTCCTTCGAATCCCATCCCCAATATCGCCCCCACGACTCGTTCGCCCACACGGCTCCGGTGATCAGGAGCAACGACAACAACGGAAATGCCACACCCACCGTGCGATACAACAACGAGTCAATTGTCTTGATGCCGGGCAGCGCTGAAACAACCGCTTCGCGTTTCCACGAGAACAGCGCCACGAGGAACAGCGCAACTGACAGACCCATCAATCCGCCAAACTCGACCGGATTCGACGTCATACTGAGCTTAAGGCTCGAAGAGTTTTGCTGAACCCAACGTTGGGCGTCATCAACCGTGACCGGTTGCTGCGATTGCTCAGACATCCATACGGCGAAAGCTGGGTACTCTCGCGCGGGTACTCGCTGCGCAGGGTTGTCCAGGGTTTTCATCTGGAATAAGAGCAACGCCAGCACAAGCACCTGCAAGACCATCGCGGCGTTGAAAGCCTTCCAGCCCCACGCTCTCACTCTGTCATCGCGGTTGAAATGATCACGCACCAGAAGCCCGATCGCCGCGACGATCACCAGCAGCGTCAGAGCCATCAACGGGCCGACCATCGGAAGCTCGGTGCGCAGCGGAAGCGAGTTCTTATCGAGGAACAGATTGACTGTGTACTGCATATGGAACGGCACCGAATAAGCCTCAGCCGTGCCGTACCCGAGAGTTCCCAACACCAACAGTCCGTAACCAGCCGCCCATATCGCTACGGCCTCTGATCGAATGCCGTCCTTGAGCAGATACGCGAACGCCAGCCCAAAGCTAAACAGGCAAACGCCGTAAGCGAGCGTCGCGATCGAAACGTGAATCGGCCGCCAGTAACTGTCGAGGATCGGCGGCAATGTGCTGATGCCGCTGCCAAGCATCATGCCCAGCGCCAAAATCACAACGAGGATGGGCATCGATAGAGCACCCAGCGCGCGATACTTCGGCTTGCGAATCACCACCAGCGTCGCGATACCCGCGCCCGCGCAAAACCCCAACGTCAGCGCATACAAATTGTCCAACGGAAAGTATCGCCACACGCCGTTGATTCCGGCTTTCCAACCCTCCTTGTCACCGGCCTCAACCCACCGAATCATCCACCCGGAAAGGTTGAAGCAATATCCCAGCGCGGTGGTGAATAGACCGAGCCGGTCGAGCACGCCTTCTTTGACGAAAATGTTGGTGACCAATAGAACGGCGGCGCAGATGTAACTGATCAGCGCGAGCATCACCAGCGCGTCGCTGTAGATGAAGCCGACGGGCCGGCCGGCTTGAATGCGGATCATGATCAGCAGGACGGCGCCCGCGATTGGCAAAATGATCGGCAGCAGGCCCGCGGCCTTCGCGGGAAGGCTCAACTCGAGTTCGGGCAACATCGCCTCTTCGTGCTTTATGGCTCTACTCATCTCTTGGTCCTCCCGTAACAGACTGCACAAGCGAATTGAACCGGCCTTCGAATGCAGGCCTGTTCCGGTTTGTATTTCCGCCGAAGTAGATTTTCGAGCCGTTGCCGTCCGGCTCAATTACCGCCCACACTCGCTGATGCGAGAAAAAGAAAACGCTGCACAACGCCAGGACCAACAACGTGAACCCGATGTAGACCGGCGTACGCCCGGGATCATACTGAATGGTCAACGTATGTGTGAGCGAGACCTTCTCAAAATCTCTCAGGATGATCTTGTTACCATTGATCAACAGCGGATTGTCGCCGCCGTCTTTGACCTTCGCGCCCGCCTTCGTCAGGTACTCTTCGGCAAGCTGTGGATTGAACGCGAAAGCCATGTGGCGTTTTCCATCCGCGCCGGTTATCTCGAGCTGCGCCGCCGGATTGTTGTATTCCCGCGAAAGAGTGGTCGGCCCTGACGAATCAACATCGAAATCCGCGAAGAAGCCCACGTACCGGACGGTGCCGATTCCGGGAACCTCAGCGGAGCCGTTTCGCATGATAGTTACCGGTTGGCTGGCCGTTCCACCACCTGCGGCCGGCTCAAAGGTTACTGTGATCTGGCGAGCGTTTCCCACCGGCATGAAAGAGTTCTGAAAGAAACGATAGCCTCGATAGTCTCCAACGTTGTTGAGGTGAACGAGCATGTCCTGTTGGACGTTGCGCTCCTTATCGATGATCCTGATCGAGCTGAGCCAATCGATCGTGTTTGTTTGATCCAGAGTGCCTTCCGGTTTGATTAGTTTCTGCTGCAAATCCAGGCACTCGATTTGAAATGGAAGCATTGCCTGCGCCTCGCGCGCCCCATCAATCGTTATCTCGGAAGTAGCAAAAACGTTTGAGGTCTTGCCCGGTTTGATCTCCATCGGGCCGCCCAATCCGTACCGGCTGGTTAGAAATCCGCCGGTGAAGATCGTCAGCAACGCGACGTGCACAATATACGCGCCAAGCCGATTCCACGCGTTGCGCTGCGCAAAAACGGTTATGCGATTATTCTCCTCGGTGACGCGACTCCTGAAGCCGAGCCTTCGCCACGCATTCTTCACTGTTTCGGCGGCGCTTTTGGGAGCCTCGATCTTTATTGTTTCAAAGGTGAACTGCTGGGCCGCGATAAACTTCGGGGAAGCTGAAAGCTTTGGTTTTCGCAGGTACGTCCACGCCGCCGGGAAGCGATCGATAGAGGCAAGGATGATGTTTAATCCTGTAATCGCCAATAGCAGCGTGAAGTAGCGCGAGCGGTAGATGTCGAAAAAGCCCAGCGCGCCGTAAACGGCTCTCTGAGCCGGTTTCAGGTTGCCATAGTACTTCTGAAAACCATCGACATTAACCTGCATTACGAACATCCCGATCATGCAGCACAGCAGGAGAATGCTCAGCATCACGATGCCAAAGCGGACCGAACTCAGGAGTCGCAGCCCCTTGTCGAGCACTGAATCGCCCTTCTTGGCGACAATCTTGACCGCCGGCCGAGCGGCTTGCGCAGCGTCCGTTGGCGAAGCTATTTCAGTTTCGGTTGTTGCCATAGCCGATTTCCAAGGTAGTTTTGGGTGATCTCTGTGTCGAAGAATAATCAGACAACCACCGCGCATTCTAACAAGCGCCATTTTGACGTGTCAACGCGGAGCAAGTCTACCAGTATTAAGAGAAACCATAACTAGAGAGTTCGAACCCAATCCTTCCTTCTCCTTTGTTACAGATTTTAGAAAATGAGGTCTGCAAACAACGTTCCGGCTCATCATCTGCGAAACTTTCCCCGGCACTCTGCGGGAGCAAGCCAGTCGCACAATCCGGGTAGTTCAGAGGGCGCGATTTCACTCAAAAACTGGGAAAGTTTCCTCTCGATGATTACTTCTTCGGTTCCGACGGCCGGAGCTCGACGCGACTGGGCAGCGCCCGTCCATCCATTTCCAGAAGGTTTACAACCACAGTCGCGACATCTGCCGGCAGGAGCTTCCAGGTCGTTGCGGGATCACGCTCACTGTTTCGCCCGAAGCTTGTGTTAACCGAGCCCGGCATCACACAGCTAACGCGAATGTGATCGTATCGCACCTCCTGCATCAGCGCTTCAGAGAACCCGAGGAGCCCAAACTTGGATGCACAATAAGCGGCCATCCCCGCAATTGGGTTCTTACCGGCGAGACTGCCAACATTGATAATGTAACCGCCGCGACCCTTCATAATAGGAATGGCTTCGCGGCAGCAGTAGAAAACTCCCGACAGATTCGTTCCGATCGTCGCGTGCCACTCGTCTGTGGAAGTCTCTTCGACGTTGTTGTGCGAGCCGATCCCAGCGTTGTTGATGAGGATGTCGATACCGCCGAATATCTCCGTGGCTCGGCGTAAGAGTGACTGAACGTCCGAATGAATGCTCACATCGCAGGCGATGCCATTAATTCTCGCGCCGTAACGAGACTCCAGCGTCGCAACCGAACGCGCAACATCGTCTTGTTGTCGAGAGCAGATCAAAACGCTTGCGCCCCGCTCGAGAAGCGCGTGCGCAATCGCAAGCCCGATTCCTCTTGTTGCTCCGGTGACGACTGCAGATTTCTTTTCTATGTTGCTCATATGACTACCCTAACGAAGCGGCGAATCATGAGCAACGTCAGGTCGACTTCGCAAAGCCCTTCAATCGAGGAATGAATACCCGAGCCGGCGCGCGAGTCGATAGACCAATGGGATAGGCAGACCGACGACGTTGTAGTAGTTGCCTGCGATCTCGTCGACGAACAGTCCACCGCGTCCCTGGATTCCATAGGCGCCTGCCTTGTCCATTGGCTCTCCCGTCTTCACGTACCAGTCAATCTCGCTGTCGGTGATTTGGGCAAACTTGACCAGCGTCTTGTCGTAATCGGCGACTTCTCGCCGGGATTCGATATCGTAGAGCGCAACCCCGGTCATAACAGCGTGCCACTTGCCGGACAACTGGCTCAGCATTCGCCGGGCCGCCGCTTCGTCCTCGGGCTTGCCGAGCAAATGTCCGTCGAGCACCACTACTGTGTCCGCGCCGAGCACCAGGCCGCTATCGAACCCGCGCGCGACCGCAATAACTTTAGCCCTCGAAATACGTGTGATATAATCCGGCGGTGCCTCGTCAGGATGAGGCATCTCTGTTACGTTGCCAGGCGCTATTTCGAATGCGACACCAATTTGCTCGAGCAGATGGGCGCGCCGGGGCGACGCGGATGCCAGAATGATTCGTGGTTTTCTCTCCACCATGGTTAATAAATCAGAAGTAGACGGCGGCCCGCTGACTGGTCAAGGTACGAGTCGCCTTCTCGCTTCGAAACACTGAAACTGTCGGAGGTTCCTTTGCGGCGAAAAATCTCGTTGCTTCTCATCGTTGCGTTCGCGGCCGCGCTTGCGATCACGGGCGGATGCTCTCGATCCGACGGCGTCGATGCCGGTGATCAAGACGACAGCGTTAGCTTCGATGTGAACGACCCAAAAATAAAAGAGCGTTTAGGTGAAGATGACGGGTATGCGTTCGCGGTAATGTATGGGGCTGATATTCACGGCAGCCTCGAAACTTGTGGCTGACCGAGCCACCCTATGGGTGGACTGGCACGGCGTGTCAGTTATATCAAGGCTTTCAGACACAGGTCGAACTCGGAAGTGCCAACGCTTTCTGTTGATGCCGGCAATCAGTTCTCGGATGATCGGTACGCCGCCAATCAACTGCCCGGCGAAGTTATCACAAAAAATAAGTGGGTAGTCAAGGGATACGGCGACTTTCATCAAGACGCAGCCAACATCAGTTACGTTGATCTTCCATACGTTGCGGAACTCTTGAAAAAGGACGGCTATGATAAGCGCGTTGAGGAATATCCCTTCATCAAGCGTTTGATTTCGGCGAACATCAAGCCTCTCGACCAGCAGTATGTCGCGCCTGTTCCGTATGTCATTCGCGAAATTGCTCTCAAGCGCGGAGCCGCCGGCCAGAAGCTCAGAATCGGCATCGTCGGTTTCTCAGAGGGGAAACCCGCCGGATCGAATAATGAGAAGGAGTACAACTACGCCGGCTTCAACATCAGCGATCCCTTCGAGACTGCAAAGAAGATCCTGCCGGAGCTCAAAAAGAAAGTGGACTTCATAATCGCGCTTGCTTACATGCCGTTGGATCAGGCCCAGAAACTCGCTACTGATAATTCCGAGATTGATTCACTGATCGGCGCGCGGCAGCTCAGCAACATGGATGAACCTCAGCACTTCAATCGCGCAACGATTACGTATGCGTACAATCAGACGAAGTACCTCGGCGAGCTCCGCGTCTATGCAAAGAGCGATGGGAGTATCGACAATCAGGTGAATCGCTATGTCGCACTCGATTCGACGATTCCTGATGATCCCTCGGCGTTGGACGTGGTCACCGCGGCTCACACAGAGTTCACTAATGAACAAAACAAAGTGGCGCAGGCGACTCCCGTTTCGTCAAAACCTGCGCCGATGCTGGGAGGCGTGGATTCGCCTTACGCGGGCGAAGCGACTTGTGCGACGTGTCACCAAAAAGAGCATCAGGTTTGGGAGACGTCGCGGCACGCCCACGCGATGGCGACCCTCGAAAAGAAGAACCAGCAATTCGACAATGAATGCATTGGGTGCCACGTCGTCGGGTATCAGAAAGGCGGCTTCCAATCTCTCTACACGACGCCGCAATTCGCCAACGTGCAGTGCGAGGAGTGTCACGGCCCTGGGCTTGCGCACTCCGGCAATCCCACAAAAGGCTACGGATTTGTAGCTACGCCCGTAGGGTGCATGCGTTGTCACAAAGAGCCCAATGATCCGGACTTCAATTTCGCGGTCTACTGGCCGAAGATTAAGCACTAGAGGAGTCCGTAGTCCTTGGTCCGTTGTCAATAGCTGCATGCGGGCATGATCACGAACTATGGACTACGGACGATTCCAATGATGACTGACTTGCTCACTATCATCCCGCAAATGCTCCGGCGCACGGCGGACTCCGATGAAGCGCGCGAGCAAGCAGTGTTTGCCGCGTGGCTTGTTGCCGTCGGAGGCCCGATTCGAAAAATGACTGCGCCGGTTCGTCTTGAAAGAAAGACGCTGATCGTCGCAGTGCCCGATCAAACGTGGCGGAATCAGCTAAGCAGCTTACGCGGCCAGGCGCTGTTCAAATTAAACTCGGTGCTCGGAGCGCCTCTTGTCACCACGATCGAGTACGTGGTCAATCCGGACCTCATCCCCCGCGAACCGGACGTTCCCCACGAAGTAGAGTTCAGCGCTCCTGAAAAACAAGCGCAGCCCTTGCGCGAGCAGGCCGACCAAATCCCGGATCCGACGATCCGCGATACATTCCTCCGCGCCGCCGGAAAATGCCTCGAAAGAACCGCCAAATGAGCGCGACTTCGCAAGACACAGACTCCAGCATCGTCATCCAGATCAACAACCTCACCAAGGATTACGAGGTTGGTTTCCTCAAAAAGAAACGCGTGAGGGCGCTTGACGATCTCAGCCTCGAAGTAAAGCGCGGCGAGATTTTCGGATTCCTTGGACCGAACGGAGCGGGAAAAACCACCACCCTCAAGCTGCTGATGCAATTGATCTATCCAACATCCGGCTCGGCTCGGATACTTGGTCAATCGATTGCGGACGTTTCGACTCGCGCGCGCATTGGTTATCTGCCTGAGAACCCTTACTTCTATGATTATCTCTCCGGCCGCGAATTGCTTGAATACACCGCCGCGTTGTTCGGCATCACACACAGCGAAGCCGAAGTCAGAAACAACGAGCTGCTCAGGCATGTGGGACTCGATGCTGACCGCGCCAATCGCCAACTCCGGAAATATTCGAAAGGTATGCTTCAAAGAATTGGAATCGCGCAGGCGCTTGTGAATGATCCCGAGATTGTTTTTATGGATGAACCGATGTCCGGGTTGGATCCAATCGGCAGACGCGAAGTGCGCGATCTTCTTCTCTCTCTGAGGGAGCAGGGCAAGACGATCTTTTTTTCTTCTCACATTCTCTCGGATGTTGAAGCGCTGTGCGATCGCGCGGCGATCCTGACGCGGGGCAAGCTCGTGAGGTGCGGCACCGTAAATGAATTGACCGGTGTCCAGGATTCAGCGATGGAAATTCTCGCAACCGGGATCTCCGCTTCCGAGCTTGGCAGGTTCTCCGCGGTATTGTCCTCCCTCGAATCAGCAACCGCAACGCCCAACGGAGTCCACCTCGTGCTTGGCGATCCCGGCGCAGTCGATGAGGCGCTCGCGTTGATTCGCGAGTGCGGCGGGAAGCTTGTTTCAGTCAATCCACGCCGAGCCTCGCTTGAGGATCTATTTGCCGAAACCGAACAGTCCCAATGACGAGCATCCTTTTTCGAAAATCCAAATCTGTGATTACCTCCATTCGAGTCTTCTGTCTCAGCTCTGTGCTGATCGTTGGCGCGATGACCCGAGGGCAAGCGCAATCACCGGATTTGAATACATTGATCGACGGACTTCAGCGCAAGTATTCACGCATGCAGGGCCTGGAAGCTGACTTTGTTCAGGTCTACCGCGGAGCGGACGGGCGCGTTATTCGAGAATCCGGTCACCTGTTGTTAAAGCGGCCCGGCAAAGCACGTTGGGAGTATTCGTCACCGGAGCACAAGGTATTTGTATCCGATGGCAAGAATGTTTTCTTCTACGTTTGGGGCGAGAAGAGTGCAACACGTTCGTCGATTAAGGAGTCGGCCGATCCTCAGATTCCTTTTCTGTTTTTACTCGGACGCGGGAACCTGAGGCGCGACTTCTCTCGAATCGAAGTCACCGCGGAACCGGCAGTCGGAGCCGGGAGTCTTGTGCTGCGCCTGGTTCCCAAGCGCGCGCCGGAACAATTCAGGCAACTGCTGGTCGAGGTTTCGCCTGCGTCGTCTGAGGTTCGCCGAATGGTGATCTTTGAACGGGGCGGCGCGCGGATGGATTTTCTTCTCGCAAACGTTCGCGAAAATGCGATTGCCGCTGATTCTCAATTCCAGTTTGTGCCGCCGCAAGGCGTCACAGTGAAGCGAGCAGAGTAGCCTCACTTCACCTTCAACCCATAAAGCTCGATCGTCATGTCCATAATGTCCGTGGGATCGGGCACGCGTTCGATCGACACGTCGATGTTCATGCTCTGATTTGGCGCAAGCGTGTCGCGGGTATTTGGGATCGGAGTAAAGACTTTCTCCTTGATCAACTGCCCGCCTGTCCCGAGGATCACTGCCCTGAGCTGAAGCCCCGTCAGCACCTGGCCGCCGGTATTTTGCACGGTGCACAGAATCCGCGCATAGCGAATGTTCAGCCTCTCACCGGTTTTTTTGTCGATGTTGCCGATCGTCACGCTCGGCGCGTAAGCGTCGAACTCCGGCGACCCCGCGCGCGCCATTTCTGTTTGCGTCTGCCGCCGGCCAAAGGACGTCACGATGATAATCAACACAATAACGGCCAGTACGGCGACGCCGCTAAGAATCATGATCGTTTGGGATCGGTCCTTTTCTGACCTGACTGCTGGTTGCTCGAACATAGAGTCCTCACGCACCTATCGTCATGCGCCCAATCAATAGCGTGGGCGAAACGACGCTGCCTCTGAAATCGAGATCATTTCCAATCATCTCGATTGAGGTGAGCATCTCCTTGAGATTGCCGGCGATCGTTACGCCCTGAATCGGAAAGGTCAATTCGCCGTTTTCAATCCAGATACCCGACGCCGACCGCGAATAGTCTCCCGTGACAATGTTCACACCAAACCCGAGCAGTTCGGTGATCAAAAAGCCCTTCGACACGGATTTGATGATTTCATCGGGCGAATGTGGGCCCGGCTCAATAAATAAGTTGCCCGCTTCAACACCGGGCGAGCCGGTCAATCCACGACCCGCGTTGCCGGTGGATTTGAGTCCGAGCTTTCTTGCCGTATATGTGTTCAGCAAGTAACCCTCGAGAACGCCGTTGCCGATAACGACAGTGCGTCGCGACGGAAGCCCTTCGCCGTCAAACGGGCGCGAGCCCAGCTTGCCGCGAATAGTTCCGTCGTCGATGACCGTGAGCCGGTGGCTGGCGATCTTCTCTCCGAGTTGGCCGACCAGAAAGCTCGCCTTGCGGAAGATTGATTCACCGGAAGCGGCGTTAAAAATATCGCCCAGCAAATCGCGCGCAATGTTCGGCTCGAGCACGACCGGCACGGATTGCGTTGGGACCGCGCGCCCGCCGAGCTTGCGCAAGGTTCGCTTGGCGGCCATGATCCCGATCTCCTCCGGGCTGTCCATCTCCGTAAGCTTGCGGCGCACGTCGTACCAGTAATCGCGCTGCATCTTCCCGTCTTCCGCGGCCACCGGAACCGATGCCAGCGAGCACGACGTGCTTCGAACTTCTCCCGCAAACCCGATCGAGTTTGCAAGAATCGTTAAACCAGTTGCTGAATCAAATCCGCCTCCGTCGAAGTTGATTATCTGCGAGCTGTATTGTTGAGCGGCCCGCTCTGCCCTCAGGGCCATCTCAATCTGCTCTTCGGGCGTGAGCCGCGCGATCGCTTCGTCATACAAATCCAGATCCGCGATTGACGTTGCGAGCTCGCTGGGTTCCGGCAGCCCGGCAGTTTCGTCGGCGGACGTTAAGCGCGCGAGTTCGACGGCCTCATTCAGCAGAGACGTGACCGCCTCGTCGCTGAAGTCTGAGCCCGAGACCGACGCCTGTCTCCCGTCCATCAAAACTCTGATTCCCAGTCCGCGGTCGGATGATTCCTGCAAGGTTTCGATTTCACCAAGCCTTACTCCGACGGAAAACTCAGTACGTTGCCTGATCACAACGTCGGACGCGGTTGCGCCGCACCTGATCGCTTTTTCAGCAATCTGGATGGCGTATTCTTTTGTCAGTTGAGCATTCATTCAGAGTGGAGAGCGAAGGTGAATGGCGGTCACGGGTGTACCGGCTGATTCATCTGAGAGTGCCGCCTACGGTCATCTCGCTGATCTTTATCGTGGGAATCCCGACGCCGACCGGTATGCTTTGGCCGTCTTTGCCGCACACTCCGACACCGGGATCGAGCTTAAGATCGTTCCCAACGGCCGTGACGTGCTTAAGCGTCTCAGGACCGTTGCCACGCAAAGTCGCGCCCTTGACCGGCGAAGTCACTTTGCCATCTTCGATCAAGTAAGCCTCCGAAGCGCTGAACGCGAACTCGCCGCTGGTGATGTCGACCTGCCCGCCGCCAAACTGCACGGCATAAAGTCCGCGCTTTACTGACCGTATTATGTCTTCCTTTGTGTCCGCACCCTCGAGCATGAAGGTGTTTGTCATTCGAGGGAGCGGCATATGCCGATAACTTTGTCTTCGCCCATTACCAGTGCGCGGCGACTTCATGAGCCCGGCGTTCAAAAAGTCGCTTATGTATCCCCGCAACACGCCGTTCTCGATCAGCACCGTACGGCCGGTCGGCTGGCCTTCGTCATCTACATTAATCGAGCCTCGCCGATTTGGAATCGTCCCGTCATCAACCACCGTGCACAGCTCCGAAGCCACGCGCTGGCCAATCAAGCCAGAAAATGCCGATGTCTTCTTTCGATTGAAATCAGATTCAAGCCCATGACCAACGGCTTCGTGTAGCAGGATGCCCGGCCAACCCGGCCCGAGCACGACCTCCATCGATCCTGCCGGCGTTGCAACGGCATCCAGTTGAACGATCGCCTGTCGAGCGGCTTCCCGCGCAAAGTAGTCGGGCGTCATCTCGCTCTCGAAGAATTCAATCCCGACGCGCCCTCCGCCCCCGGAACGTCCTACCTGTAAATTACCGTCATCATCCGCGATGCAGGATATGCCAAATCTCGCCAGTGGTTGAACGTCTCCCGTGAGCCGGCCGTCCGATGACGCGATCATCACGTACTTCATCTCGTCATTCACCGATGATTGCACTTCGCGAATGCGCCGGTCGTATTCGCGCGCGGCTTTGTCGCACCTTCGGATCAAGTCTATTTTTCGTTTCAATTCGATTGACGAAACAGGCACGTCGACCGCGTAGAGGTCTGAAGCATTGGGCGTAGCATTTACGGAATCGGGCTGTTTGCCGTTGCCGCTGCGGGCGATGTGGCTTGCGGTTTGGGCGGCGTGACGTATCGAATCGAACTCAATTTCGTCGGTGTAGGCGTACCCGGTCTTGTCTCCGATCACTACTCGCACACCGACGCCCTGCGAGATCGACTTGGCTGCCTGTTTGATGATCTGCTCTTCTATGTTCACGACGTTTGCGACGCGGTACTCAAAGAACAAATCAGCGTAGTCGCCGCCACGCGCCAGCGCCGTGGCAAGCAACTTATCAATATCGGCGCTGGTCAGACCGTACCGCGTGAAGAAGAACACAATTGCATCTCTGTCCATGTCTTCCTTTTTCGTTGGGGAGGCGGTCAAATGAAGGCGCCAGTGTTCCTGCCCCGGCGCTCCGATCTTGTTCTTATTTATCTCCGAGGTGTAAACAGGCAACACCACCAAACAGATTGTAGTATCTGACATCGGAAAAACCAACCACGCGCATATGCGCCGCCAACGTTTTCTGGTCGGGAAAGGACTGCACGGAATCGGACAGGTATTGATAAGCAAAGCCCGACCCTGACACGGCGTTTCCGATTCGCGGAAGCAATTCTGTGAAGTAGAACTGAAACAGATTCTTGAATAGCGGAATCTGAGGCCGCGAGAATTCGAGCACCGCGGCTCGTCCGCCGCGTTTGAGCAAGCGATGAATCTCACGCAATCCCGCTTCAACGCCGTCAAGGTTTCTCAGCCCAAAGGCGATCGTCACAACATCGAAGGTCGAATCACCGAACGGGACGTTGAGCGCGTCACCCTCGATCAATTCAATCTCATCGGCGTGATCCCGGATCTTGCCGAGCCCAAGTTCAAGCATCGGGTGACAGAAATCCACGCCATACGTCGGAACAAACGAACCGAGCTCCAACGCCAGATCCGCGGTGCCGCAGCACAAATCGAGCGCGACCGCGCCTGGGCGCAACAAGTCGCGAACCTTGTTGATTACAAACCGGCGCCAGCGCTTGTCGACGTTTAGCGATAACGCATGATTCAGGAAATCGTAGCGAGGGGCGATCTCGGCGAACATCGAGCGCACCTGGGCAGCCTTTGTGCCGGGAGCGAAATTGCTTGCGCGGGTTTCCATTGGGTGTGTTCGCGCGAGAGAACGTTTTACTTCAACACCGCAACGGCGCCGATCTTCTTTATCAAGGTCTCGAATCGGCTAGCCGGTCCGGCGATGACTATCGTGACCGCTTGGGGCTTCAAATAAGTCCGGGCAGCCGCTTCCACGTCGGCCGGTGTAATCGCATTTATCCGGTCGGCATAGCGGACCAGATAATCGCGGCCCAGTCCATACGTTTCAATATCGAGTATCACCTCGGCCGCACCCTCGTTCGTGTTCAGCCGCTCGGACATTGCCGCGATCAGCCGGGTCTTCGCCGATTCGACAAGCTCGCTTGCGAGCGGCGCGGATTGCATCCGTGCCATCACGTCGAGGACCGAATCGACGGCATTGGCGAGATCCGTCGCCGAGGATCTAATACTCACCACCAGAGGGCCTGGTAGCAGCCGCGCTTCGAACCCGGTTTCTACTTTAGTAGCCGCGTGCATCGAAGCTGCCTTTGAGGATTGAGTCGCCAAAACATCAGCCATCACTATCGCCGCAAAATAGTCATCGGCTCGTCTCGATAAGCCAACCTGTGATATCGCCGCTTGAGCCGGCTGTTGCTCATCGCGATTGAGGATGAAAACGCGGCGCGTCGTTTGAGCTTCAGGAGGACGGAATGTCGGCGGGACCTTCTCACCCTTTCTCCATGCACCCAGCTTCGACCTCCCGAGCCGCGTGACCTGTTCGGCGGACGCGTCTCCGACAACGATCAGCGTCGAATTATTCGCGATATAAAACCGGCTTTGAAAATACTGCAGATCCTGTCGCGCGATCTTGCCGATCGATTCACTCGTTCCCCGCGCGGGTCTGCCAAACGGGTACGAACCATAGGTCGTCTCGAGAGCTTTGTGCCGAACGATGAGTCGATCATCCTGCTGGTCCTTGGTCATTTCGGCCCCACGTGCCGCCTTTAACGACTCCAGTTCCTTCTGATCAAACGACGGCGCGATCAATAGCTTACTAAGCAAATCGAAGATCGAATCAAGCGAATCCGCCGGGCCGTTGATAACAATATCCGTCGAATCCCATCCCGCGGTAACGGTGACCGTCAGGCTCAACTGCTCAACCGTGTCCGACACCGCCTTCGCGTTTAGACCTCCGCCGCCTCTGAGCAGCATTCCGGCCGTCAGGTCAGCGAGGCCGCCCTTACCCGAAAGGTCGAACAACGCGCCGCTGTTGATCCGCAAGTGAGCGGACACGCTGCCCGTCTTCGGTTGCTCGATCGTTATGAGTTGAAGCCCATTGAGAAGCGAATCCCGCTTCACTACCGGCAGTACAAATGGCGAGCCCTGAGCAAACGAGTATGTGCGGGAATTTGGAAATATCTCGACCAGTAGGATTATGCAGGTGAGCGCGCCGAGACTCTTTAACGCACGCTGCCAGTTTGCCCGGAGTGGTGTTTTTCGCTTGGGACGACGCAAGCTTGAAGCTTGCGTTACTACAGGCGACTTCTTAAATCCCAATGCTTCCTCCACGGCTAACAAATTTCAATCGAGTGTAGCTAGAGAGTCTAGATAGCGTCAACTCTCTATGTTATGCTGCCCGCGTTTGCCCCTGCCTGGTAGCGCTCGCATCCTTGCCCGCGGCATTTGCGCGCGTCTCGATCTTCGGAGACTGACCTAAATGTATTGCCCTACCTGTTCGACACATTCAACCGACGGCGCCAAGTTTTGCAAAGCCTGCGGACTTAACTTGAACGTCATCACTCAAGCGCTGAACGGCGGAGTAGCGATCTCGGATCCAATCCGCGACCGTGAATTCAAACGCGTTCGCAAACAAATCAGCGACGGCATCCAGGGCTCGGCCATCGGCGCAGCATTGTTGCTTGCCGCTGCGCTTCCCTACTTCATCATGCCTCTGACTCCGTGGATCTATACCGTCTCGCTATTGCTCGCGCTGGGTGGGATCGTGAAACTCTTTCGCAGCGTCGGAAGCATCGTCGATGCAAAGGTCGGCCAGAAACTGGTTGACCCGTCGTTACAACCTCGCGGAACCGGCGGACTAAGTCAGTCAACGCCGCGAGCGAGCCAGCGTCTCGGTGATCAACCGAGACCTGCTTTCACGCGGCCGGTTTCGCTCGAGAATGATTCGGGATCGCATCAATCGCTTCCCGAGATTCCAGTCGACAATATGGGCCGCCCTCTGACCGGACGGATCAATCGCGAACACTCCAGCCCGCTCAGGGCATTCGACAAGGACGATGATTTGATGTCGAAGCTGAGAAACTGATGAGTCGAAGTCTCGTCTCGGCTACTTCGACTTCACTTCTGTCCACCATCGGTCATAGATACTAATTGCCGGCCCGATCTCCTTGATCAATTCACAACGATCGAGCGCATCTTTTGGAGGATAAGCCGCCGCGTTAGCGAGCAATTCGGGGCGAATCAACCTGCGAGCCGCGTTGTTAACGGATGAGTAGCCCGTTCCGTTGGCGATGTCAGCGGCCATCTTCGCTTCCAGCACAAAGTTAATGAACTCGTGCGCCAACTCGACGTGCGACGCCCTTCTTGGTATGCAGACGTTGTCCACGAATATTGTGCAGCCTTCTTTTGGAATGACGTAGCCGATGTTGGAGTCATCCGCAATGGCCTTTGCTATCTGCCCGCTGTATGCCTGCGCGATCCACACATCACCCGACAATAACATTTGATCGAATCCGCCGCTGTCATAAGCCTTCACCAGCGGCTTCTGTTCCATTAGCAACATTGCCGCCGCTTGAATGTCCGATGCGTCGGTTGTGTTTTCGGACTTGCCCAGGAACTTCAGCGCCGCGCCAAGCGGCTCGCGGACATCGTCAAGCATCGCGATTCGATCCTTGTAGCGAATGTCCCACAACGCCGCCCAGCTTACGACCGGCTCGAGTATCTTGTCTTTTCGATAAGCGATGCCAGTCGTGCCCCACATATAGGGAATCGAATATTGATTCGCCGGATCGTATGACAGCCCGGCGAATTGCGGATCGAGATTCGAGAAGTTGGTCAGCACATCGCGGTTCAATTCCTGAATCAGCCCCTGCTCGCGAAGAACGGTGACCATGTAATCGCTGGGGACAACTATGTCATACACGGCGCCACCGCTCTGCAGCTTGGCGAGCAGCGCCTCGTTCGAGTCGTACAGCTCGATGTTGAGCTTCGCGTCGTATCGCCGCTCGAACTCGGCAATCACGCTGTCGGGCAAATAGTTCGACCAGATGTAGATGCTCAACTCGCCGCCCCGCGCCCGGTGACTGTGTCCTCCGGCGGCAAACACTATCAGCAGCGCGAGACCGCACGCCGTAGCCGCGATTGTCCATTTCGAGTAGCGGCCTCTGGACAAACGTTCGGACGCAAAGACGAGAATCATTGTCACCGCCAGCAACACCGTCGAGATCGCGTTTATCTCCGGAGTGATTCCAGTCTTGACCATCGAGTAAATCTTCAGCGGCAACGTAGCGCTTCCCGGTCCCGCAACGAAACTGGTGATGACGTAGTCGTCAAGCGATAACGTGAACACGAGCAACGCCGCCGAGATGACCGCAGGCAAAATCAACGGCAGAGTGACTCTGAGAAACGCCTGCCATCGCGTAGCTCCCAGATCCAACGCTGCTTCTTCGAGCGACGGATCGAGCCCAACGAGCTTCGCACGCACGATGAACACAACGTAAGAGATTGAGAACGCGACGTGTGCGGCGACGATCGTGCTTAACCCAAAGGCGAACCCGAGCATGCCGAATAATCCCGCTGTGGCAAATCCGATGACGATCTCGGGAATGATCACCGGAAGGAAGACGAGCCCTTCGACCGCGCGTTTGAGCTTGATGCGATGCCTTGCGAGGGCAATCGCCGCCGAGGTTCCAACGATCGTGGCAATGATGGTTGTAATGAACCCGACAAGCAGGCTGATCCGGAGTGACGCGATCAACTCAGCATCGCGAAACGCAAGCGAATACCAATGCCAGGTGAAGCCTCGCCAGATAGTGCTGAACCGCGAGTCGTTGAACGAGAGAGCGACGAGCACCACGATTGGCGCGTAGAGGAAAGCATATACGACACTCGTGACTACACTGAGAGTCGAGGGCATTCGGCGCTGAGTTCTTGCCGACACGCGGATGAATATGTTGGATCGCTTAATACCCGTCAAGCCGTCAAACAAAACCTCCCTAAGACGAAGTTCTTTTCGTTCTCGATTGTTAGTTAGCCTAAATTCGGAAACGCGCGCTCCAGGAAGAGAATTATTGACTACATTGGAAACAGCGGTGGTATAATTTACACCGTTCTTTCCTCCAACGATAGAGAATGCGCACAAGGAGTTCTACGATGAGTCGTCCCGCTCGCATTTCGCAACTCAGAGTAATAGGACTTTTCCTCATCTGTTGCTGTTCGGTCCATGCCCAGTGGGACAAAAAGCCTTCTACGGAATGGTCCGACCAAGACGCACAGAAAGTCCTGAATGACTCACCCTGGGTTAGGAGACAGCAGATTCTCACTAGCTTGAATAAATCGAAAAGCACTGTTGGATTTAACAATGGTGCTAATGGTGTTGACCCCTCAGCGCCTGCCCCAGAAAGAATCACCGATTCATCTTATACTACATTTTACGTTCGACTCCTATCAGCCAAACCAATGCGTGACGCACTTAAACGCACCAAGCTGATGGACCAGCGAGATGAGCCGCTAGCTCAAAAACTTACGGCACTCGTCAACTTCGGTCCCGGCGAATACATAGTCATAGGCGTAGGCCAAAAAACAGTTCACGAAGGCGCCAGGCAATACGAAATTCGACTACTTCCCAATCGCACCTCTGCTGAGATTGCTAAGGAGACCTTCCTCGAGGTGAATGGGGATCAGCGACTACCTTTATTTGCTTACTATGGTGGCGGGCCGCACGACATTAGCCTGGGAACACTGTTTATATTCAAGCGATTTACGGACGGTAAGCCTGTAATCTTTGGCGATAGCGGTGAGGTCCGCTTTCACACGAGATTCCCAGCGGCGTTCCAGGAACGCCCGTCAGATAGGCGATTCATAACGCTTGACGCGAGCTATAGGCTCAAGAATATGCAATATGAAGGAAATCTGGAATTCTAGAGAACGCTTGCTGAATCGCGCGCCTTACAATTATCGAACCTTTTACATGCCGCGAGTCTAGCAGCCGACATTCTCCCTCGCTTAGCCTTATCACGGATCCAAGCCGTGTTCCGGTGCGTTGTCCTGACTCAACTTGAATAGGCGTACCAACAACACGTACCAACGGCCCCTAATGTTCACGCGCTTTCGCTATGCTACCTTAGCTAGTCATCTCAAGAGGAAGACCCATGAAAGTCTCTCCAGTTATTCTCGAAGGCCAGCACGTGAGTCTGGAGTCCCTGTCAGCGACGCACGAGCACTCACTCATTCTTGCTGCAGGCGATGGTGAGCTGTGGAATTCGACCGTCACCATCGTGCCCTCTCGCGCCACCATCGGGGCTTACATCGCGACTGCGCTCAATGCCCAAGCCGAGGGGCACGCGCTTCCATTCGTTCTTCGTGACCGCCAAACGCAACGCGAGCAGATTCAGAAAGAAGTCGAGGCGCGGTTCGATCCCACTGGCCTCAGAGACAGGCTGCTTGCGCACCACCAAACCAGTTGTAGGCTGTAAGATCAGCACCCACGTTGCACGAGACCCTGTGAAGACTCTAAGGATGCCACGGGCTTGTCCCGTTGGAGGTTCACGCTCGCTGCTACCGCGATTGCGTGCGTGCGACTCGCGAGATGCCACGGGCTTGTCCCGTTGGAGTCTCACGCTCGCTGCTACCGCGATTGCGTGCGTGCGACTCGCGAGATGCCACGGGCTTGTCCCGTTGGAGGTTCACGCTCGTTGCTACCTGCCAAATAGCCGAGCCCCAAAATACCAATCAGCGTGAAGCTCCAACGGGACAAGCCCGTGGCATCCAGCGGATCGCCCCCGATCGTTGTAGCGACCATCGTGAGACTCCAACGGGACAAGCCCGTGGCATCCTCGAGTTCTTACCCACCTCTGACAAGAGGGTGCTTATGGCTTACCTGGGATTCAAAAGAACGACCGTCGCGCTCACCAGTTCTCGGATTCAGGCTCAAGCGCGCGTCGCGGGCTCAGGGTGCAAGGGCTCAAGCTACGTTACTTGCGTGGCGGCAGATCGAACCGCATACCATCCGTTCCAAGTACGACTTTGCCTTTGAATACATCGCTCACGCCGCGCAGGAAGGCCTGCTCGATCTGTGGGCTGCTCGGCGGCGGGACCATGTGAGTGAACACCAGTGTCTCCACTTTCGCCGAAGCCGCGATCTCAGCGGCCTCAAGCGGACTCGTGTGATAAGTCATGATGTCGCGCGCCAACTTCGCGCGCCGTCGATTCCCCGCCTGATCGAAATTGCTCGCAGCCATCTGCAGCAGATTTTTTGCAATCACATCGTGGATGAGAAGATCCGCGCCCATTGCGTGTCTCGCAAGATTGGCGCTTTTTGAAGTGTCCCCCGAAATGACGATGACGCGGCCGCGATACTCGAAGCGATAACCGTAAGCGGGACTCGCCGGATCGTGTTCGACCTTGAAGGCCGTCACCTTCAATCCATTTCGTTCAAAAACGAGCGCGGCCGCGTCGTTGCTCGCGAGTCTGACAAGCTGTGCGATTGCTCCCGCGCCCGCTCGAGGCATCCACTCCTCGCCGTGGTGCTGGACCCGGTAGCCCGTATCGAGCGAATACGCCTGACTAAATCCCGCAACCACCTGCTCGACGCCGGGCGGCCCGTAGACATTGATCTTGTGAATGCGGCCGGCGATCCAGCTTTGCACCAACGCCTCGCCCAGATCGCCGATGTGATCCGAGTGAAAGTGCGTGAGCAGAATCGCGCTCAAGCTTTGCGCGGGCAAATTGTTTGCGACTGCTTTGCGCCACGAGGCGGGGCCTGTATCGACAAGCACAAATTCGCCACCCGCTATAATTGCAATACACGCCGCCGCGCGGTTCGCATCATGCAATGGTGAACCTGTCCCACACAACACCACGTGCAATTGTCCGTCATTCAGCAAACCGGCATCCGCGCCGCCGCTCGATTGCAGACCGAAAGCAGCCAGTGACAGAGAGAGGAGCATTATTAATAAGAGTAGATTTCTCATCACTCGAGACTGGCTGCGGTTGCGCATTTGATCTGCCTATCCTCTCTGAGAATTTCCACATCGGTTGCTGAGATATTCGAGTTGCCACTATCGCACAGCCTTGTTCGTCCACTCAAACCGGCGATTCACGGGGAGAGCGAGGTTAGTAAAAGCTGGCGCGTCCCTTGGCTTTCAAAAGGCTCACGCCTACAATCTCCCGCTGAGGCAGCCAGGAAGAACCATGGAAATCTTTCCTATCACTCTCGAAGGCGAACACGTGCGGTTGGAGCCGATGTCGCGAGCGCACGAGGAAGCGCTCATTGCTGCGGCAGCCGACGGTGAGCTTTGGAATTCCACCGTGACCATCGTGCCCTCTCGCGCAACCATCGGAGCTTACATCGAAACAGCTCTCAATGCTCAAGCCGAGGGGCACGCGCTTCCATTCGTCATCATCCAAAAGCCGGCGGATAAGATCGTTGGCAGCACCCGTTATTTCCACATTGAGCGAGACCATCGCCGCCTCGAAATCGGATACACTTGGTTGTCGGCAAGCGCTCAACGGACGAAGGTGAATACCGAAGCCAAGCTGTTGCTTCTCACTCATGCCTTCGAGCGCATTGGATGCATTCGCGTCGAGTTCGTCACCGACATTCTAAACCAGCAGTCGCGGACGGCCATTCTGCGGCTCGGTGCAAAGCAGGAAGGCGTGCTCCGCAATCATATGATTATGCCCAGCGGCCGCTATCGCGATTCAGTCTGCTTCAGCATCATCGAAGCGGAATGGCCGGCGGTAAAAGCCGGACTTCAAGCTAGGCTTGCTTCGTGAGAGCAGAAGTCCGATGAAAGAAGAACGCGCAATCATCATCGCAGGTGATGCCGGAATCTCGATTCGATCTTTCGCAGATATCTCGAACGCACTCGGAGAGTGTCTCGGAAGCGGCGGGTTGATTCTTACCGAGAGTGACCTGGCGGCGGCGTTCTTCGATCTTCGCAGTGGGTTGGCCGGTGAGCTTTTTCAGAAGTTCATAAACTATAAGGTACGGGTTGCGCTTGTTGTGCCGAACCGGGAAGCGTATGGCGAGCGTTTCGCCGAACTTGCTCACGAGCATGAGTCACACAACCTGATCCGATTCGTTCATTCCGCCGCTGAAGCGAAAGCATGGCTGTTTTCTGATTAGTATCCAGGACAGGCACCCTCGGTAGAGGGATCCAGAAAAACCCAAAAAGCAGACCGCGTTCCGTCTCTCCGTTCTCAGCGCAACATCAATCCTTGGCTTACGAGGAGTTAGCAAAAGGGGCGGACTAAACAGTTTTGCCGATTCTCTTTCCACGAAAACATGAGGTTCTCGAGATTCACGCGCAACTCATCCGGGTATCCGGTATCCATGGCCTGCGAGATGAAGCGATCTTAGAGTCAGCCTTATTGGCAGCGGAGAATCGTTCGCATTACGAGGTTGCCGGCCTCATTACTTGTGCTGCGACTTATGCATACCATCTAACTCAAGCCCACGCTTTCATAGATGGAAACAAACGCATCGCGGCCGCCGTATCAGAAGTTTTTTCTTGAACTCAATAGCGCTCGTTTGAACGCCACGAACGAACAGATCGTCAACCTGTTTCTGGATATTGCAGCGAGCAGGCTATCGCGTAACGATGTCGAAGAGTTCTTCAGGCGTGGACTGTCGCTTTGATTGCCGACCAATGAAGATCGTCTCTCCAAAAAGGAATTTCAAATCTTAACAACAAGCTTTCCCTGATTTGATCCGTCGAACAGCTTATTGATCGCTCTCGGAGTCTGCTCCAATCCTTCAACCACATCGACGCGATACTTGATCTTACCTTGCATCAACCAGCCGCCGAGCGCCGTCATCGCTTCACTTGCACGATCCATATAATCAGTAACGAGAAAGCCCTGCATGCGAGCGCGCTTTACGATCAGCATCGCAAGGTTGTAGGGCCCGGGCGCCGGCTCGGTCGCGTTGTATTGCGAAATCAATCCGCACACCGAGATGCGCGCTCCGATGTTTATCTGCGCGAGCACCGCATCGAGGATCGCGCCGCCAACGTTTTCGAAGTACACGTCGATTCCGTTTGGACAAGTCCGCTTCAAGGCCTCGGATACGTTTTCGGTTTTGTAGTTGATCGCTGCATCGAAGCCCAACTCGTCGGTGAGCCATCGACATTTCTCATCCGACCCGGCGATGCCCACCACACGCAGGCCTTTGATCTTGCCAATCTGGCCAACGAGAGAACCCACGGCGCCGGCCGCTCCCGAAACAACCAATGTCTCACCCGCTTTCGGTTGGCAGACGTCCAGTAACCCGTAGTAAGCCGTCAGCCCGATGTGTCCAAACAAGCCCATGTACGCAGTCAATGGAATCGCGGGATTGTCCGGCAGCTTCGAAAGCCCTGCGCCGTTGGTCACTGCGTACTCCTGCCACCCAAGCAAGCCCGAAACATGGTCGCCGGCTTTGAAGTTCGCGTTGCGCGATTCTTCAACAACGCCGATCGTGCCGCCGCGCATCACGTCTCCCAATTTGACGGCGGGCAGATAGGTGTCACGTTCGGCCCAGCCGCGATTCGTTGGATCAAGCGAGATGTACTTATTGTGAACGAGCATCTCACCATCCTCGAGATCGCGCACCGGCTCCTCGGTCCACTTGAAGTCGCTGTCTTTGAAAGTGCCCTGGGGCCTTGCCGCCAGTCGCCACTGCCGATTCATTCTGTCGGTCATGATTTCTCTCCGTATTAGTTCAATGTCGGGCGCGGCGGATCATAACACAACGCCCAGGTGAGGGGTACCAAGCTTGACGGTTTCGTGGACTAAGGCATTTGGATCGACGCTGAACTTTGAGAACAGTAGGCGGTCAAATATACTTTCACCGAAATTCAAGATACTGCGCCGGAATCTGGAGGGTGAATCAAATGGACGAAGCCGAAATCCTCACTCTGCTGAAAAACGAGATTCGAGAACAGAGCTTTGTTATTTTTGGATTGACGTATGACATAGTCGATCAGAAATACCATTTTCCCCCTGGGACTACGCGGAAATACATCGAGACGGCCGCCGATCAATGTGGATATGATGTTCAAGTCGTAGAGGGACCGGAGAATGAAGGATGGATTGCACTGAAGTCCCGGTCGGATGGTCTCATTAGCAAAGATGATTGAGTCTATATTCACCTGTATTGGTGATTGTGGTTGATCCCTTTGTTTGACACTCATCAAAGCCCCAATCTAGAATTGACCCGCAGGCAACAACCGAGGAGAACGGGTATTGACGTTCGTACTATCGTTCATTCAAACAACTCAATCTCAACCCAGCGCCCTCACTGACCTTCTATTGCGAACCAGTCCCCTCGCAAAAGCGGTTCTCATTCTGCTGCTGATTTTCTCTATATATTCCTGGGCGATCATTATCACCAAATGGCGATGGCTCAAAGACGCCGAGAAAGAGACGAAGCAGTTTCTGGCGCGATTTCAGCGGGGGGGAAAGCTCTCTGAACTCTATCAGGCGACTGACACCGATGCCCGAAGCCCTCTGATCCGAGTCTTCATGGCCGGTTACGACGAAATAAACAATCAGCTCGGCGAAGCGGCGGGACAGGTGCGCAGTCTGGACTCGCTCAGTCGCGTTTTGCAATCGGCGACGATCTCCGAAGTCTCGCAGATGGAAAAGCGATTGACGTGGCTTGCGACAACCGCAAACGCCTCGCCGTTCATCGGATTGTTCGGGACTGTGGTCGGGATCATCATTGCGTTTCAGGGACTCAGCAGCGCTTCGGTATCGTCGATCCAGGCAGTAGCGCCGGGAATCGCGGATGCCTTGATCGCCACCGCGGCCGGGATCGCCGTCGCGGTTCCCGCCGCGATTTTCTATAATCAATTCCTGAATCGGATAAAGGCTTTGACCGCGATCATCGACCGGTTTTCATTGGAGCTGCTGAACCTTGTTGAGAGGCACTACGTCAAGCAGGTGATGCGTGAAACGTGACTCGTGAAACGTGAAGCGTGAAAAAATGATCGGATCACGTTTCACGCCATCACGTTTCACGCCATCACGTTTCACGAATCACGTTTCACGAATCACGTTTCACGAATCACGTTTCACGAATCACGTTTCACTATGGCTTTCACGGATCAGCGCGGACGAACTCAAACATCACTTTCCGAGATCAACGTCACTCCGTTGGTGGATGTCATGCTTGTGCTCCTTGTCATCTTCATGGTGACCGCGCCAATCCTCCAGACCGGCATCGAGGTCAATTTGCCCAAGACCCAGGAAACTCGCGCTGAACAACCCAAACCAAAAGCCGTGGTCGTCAGCATAGACAAGGACGGAAACGTGTATCTGAGCACTCAGTCAGAAGCGAAACAAGTGAACGTGAATGATCTCGGAGCGCTGCTCGTTGAGAAGCTGGGAGCGTCCGGCGAGCGAAAAGTATACGTGCGCGGAGACGGCGAGACGCCGTATCGGATTATTGCTTACGTGTTGGATCTGGCGAAGCAGGCAGGCGCCGATGTTAGTCTGGTGACTGAGCCGACTGTAAAAAAGAAGTGAGCGTGTTTTGAAAAGCACTACCCGCCTGAAGGCGGTACTCTGAACACCCGATGGCAGAACTAGTCACATTCAAGAATGAGTTAAGCGAGAGCGACAAACGTCAGCGACTCGGTGTTGTTCTGTCGGTGATTATGCACGTGGTGATCTTCGCCGTGTTGTTCTTTGGCTTCAGTCGAATCGGATCTACTCAAATCGTCGCCGCGGGGCCGGGCGAAGGCGGAGAAGGCGGAGGCGGCTCGATTGAAGTCGGCGTGGCTGACAAATCGGCGATACTCGGATTCGCCAAGCCTCAGCCTGTTTCATACGTTGGTGACACGAACGACGCGATCAATAACGCGCGCGTCGAGAACGTTCCTCGCGTGACTCCTGATTCCGAAGCGCTTCTTCCGCCCACCGAAAAGGATGTTAGAGATCCTAAATCGCTCAAGACCGATCGCCCGGTGGTCAATCAGCAGGAGAAGATCTTCACCGGAAAAGAAGAGCGCGGGAAATCAGCGACCCCGGCCGCGCAAGTCGGGAGAAGCTTCGGCAGCCCGACACCAACTAAGATGACCGGAGGGGTTGGAATCGGCTCTGGAGGCACGTTTGGAGGCGGCAGCGGTCAGCCCGGTGGTACCGAATATGGCAATAGGATTCAATCGATCCTGGCTCGCAACTACACTCCGCCGGCCATCGACTCGGGCGGAACTCAATACGTCATCATACAGATCAGGATCGCGCGAGACGGAAGAATTCTCTCCGTGTCCGGCGGCCGAGTCGCGGGCGCGTACATCAGACAGCGATCCGCGAACGCGCAGGTCAATTACGCCGCCGAGCGCGCGGTGATCGCTTCCGATCCGCTGCCTCCCTTCCCTTCAGGATTTCTGAACGGCGTTCAGGAAGCGACGGCCGAAGTTTGGTTCCGGTATCCGAAATGATAATGTTCTAAGACTTCACCGCGGAGGATGCCGAGGACGCAGATTCAACGCTGGTAAACACTACTGCGAACCTCGGCGTCCTCTGCGGTTAAGTGACCAGGGCTTATGAGACCACGAGTTTCAATCACATGTGCAATCCTCGTTGGCGTGGTTTTGTCAGCCGTACCAATCATCGCCCGCCAGGAACCTCCGCCCCAGGAGGACCTTCGAAAACAAATCGGTACCATCATCGTCACGCCGGGCAACGGCCCGAATCTGGCAGTCGCCGACTTTGTCGCGCGATCGGCGGGCGTCGAAGCGGCGGTCGGTACTTTCAATCAGGTGTTGTGGGCCGATCTCGACTTCGCCGCGGTATCGGGTCTGGTCGGCAAGAGTCTTTATCCGAAGTCATTGGTTCCGGATCCTGCCTCACTCAAGTTCGATGACTGGAGCGGAGATCCGGTCAAAGCCGATTACATCGCATTCGGTAATATTCAAAACACCAGTGGCGAGACCGCTGCGGATACTTATTTGTACGACGTGAAAACGAAACAGCAGATAATCGCGTCGCGGCACAGCGGAGATGCGCGGCGCATCGCGCACGAATTCGCCGATGAGATCGTCAAGCTGCTGACGGGGCGCGACGGCATCGCAACCTCGAAGCTCGCATACGTTGGCGGCGAATCGATCAAGGTGATGGACTACGATGGATTCAACCAGCGAGGCTTTGCGAGCGACGGACCCATGGTTCGCTTTCCTCAGTTCTCGCCCGACGGCCGCTATCTCGCGTACGTGAGTTTCAAGACTGGAGTCCCCAACATCGTGGTACGATCCGCTGAAGGTGGGTTGATTGGCGGGACGAGTTTCAATTCGACGACGACTTCTCCGACCATTTCCGCGAGTGGTCAACTGGCGTTCAGCTCGGCGATCAGCGGCGACGGCTCGATGGAAATCTACGTCTCGAATCTGGATGGTTCAAACGCGCGCCGGTTGACGCGAACACCGAGAGGAATAAACATCTCGCCGCGATGGAATCCGAAAACCGGCCGCGAGATCGCCTTCATATCGGATCGAGCGGGAACGCCGCAGGTTTATGTGATGGATTCAAGCGGCGCGAATCAACGGGCGTTAATTGCGCGAGGCGGCCAGGCGGATTCGCCTTCATGGTCGCCTGACGGACGGTATGTCGCGTTTACGTACGGCGGCGCCGGGAGCTTCCAGGTTTTCGTCGCCGACGTAGCATCGGGACAGCTTCTTCAGCTAACATCGCAGGGACGAAACGAGAGCCCCACGTGGTCGCCCGATAGCCGCCACGTTGCGTTTCAATCGAACCGATCGGGCAGATGGGAAATCTGGCAAGCGCATATCGACGGCACCGGCGCCCGCCAACTGACTCGCGGCGGCGGCCGTTCGCCGTCGTGGGCACGATGATTCAAACCGGCTCGGTTGAGCCTCGCATTCTCTCACCGAGCGCGAACAAAGGAGCTTGTTATGACAAAAACTACTTCGCGACTGGCTGCGATCATTTTTGTTTCTTCTCTCTTAATCGGCGTTGTGGGATGCGCCAAGCCCAAGGTTCAACTACAAGTCTCACGCGACCGGCTTCAGCAAGGCGAAGACGTCCGCGTGTCCTGGACTTCAAAGGATGCGAAGCAGGTCACAATCAACGGGCAAACGGTGGACAAAACCGGAGCGCAGGTGTTCACGCCTGACAACACGACTACTTACACAGCAGTCGCAACGCGGGGGAAGAAAGAAGCTCGCGACAGCAAAGTTGTCGCGGTGACTCCGCGCCCCGCGAAGCCAAGCATTCGAATCTCGGCTGATCAGGAAGCCATCACGCGGGGCCAGAGCACGACGCTCAGATGGACTTCCAACAACGCAACAACAGTCTCGATCAGCGAACTGGGCACCGTTCCCAGTTCCGGTTCGCGTGTTGTAAGTCCATCAACATCCACTACGTACAACGCTACTGCGACGGGCGCGGGTGGAACCGACAGCGCTTCGGCGCGGGTGACGGTAACGGAAGAATCGTCGCCCGACCGGCCGAGAACAACCGGTGGCGGTGGGCCTAATCCGACGATCTCGGCGATGTTCAATCAATGGGTGCAGGCGATTTACTTTGATCTCGACAAGGCCGACATTCTCCCGCAATCCAGAGACAGGCTGCGGCGCGCGGCCGAATGGCTCACGCAAGCGCCCAATCGCTCGATTATGTTTCGCATCGAAGGCAACTGCGATCCTCGAGGCACCGAAGAGTACAACATCGGGCTCGGCGAACGCCGTGCGCAGGCGGCGAGGGAGTTCCTTGCGTCGCTGGGAGTTGACGCTACAAGAATTCAAACAGTGAGCTACGGCAAGGAGCGCGCGGCGGGAACAAGCGAAGGCTCGCCGGAGTCGCGGCCTTCCTGGGCGCACGATCGCCGCGATGATTTCATCTACGTGAGCGGCGGCACTCCACCAACTCGCAACCCGTAACACGATTGACCACGCGGAGAGTTTTGAGGCGTGGCACGTAGTTGGGCCGCGCCTTTTTAGGAATTAGGATCAAGAGGAGATTCTCTATGTTGTTCAAGTCGATCATTACTTCGACGCTCGTCCTGGCATTTTTATCGAGCGCTGGCGGAACGGCGCCCGCCGATCAGAAAGATCGGGATGCTCAGCTCAAGCTCTCGCTTGATGAGTTAAAGGCTGAAATCATTGTCCTCGAACGCCAGGTCCGAACTATGCAGGAGACGATGGACAAGAACGGCGGCCAGTTGAGCACATTGATCACGCAGATCGTCGACAACGTAAACGCGATCCGTCAGGCGCAAAGCCGGGTCGCAGAAGGCAGCTCGAGCGCGATTCAATCAGTGAGCGGGCTCGGAGAAAAACTAACCGACACGAACCAGCGCATCGATCGCATTTCAGAACAACTCGCCCAACTAAGAAAACTGGTCGAGAACCTTCCGAAGCTCCCGACCTTCGCGCAAATCACACCCGGCAATCCCGATCAACTATTCGCCGCGGCCTACGGCGACTACAGCCGCGGCAATTACGATCTGGCGCTGAGCGAGTTTCGCCAGTACGTTGAGACTTATCCTACAAGCGAGATGGCCGACAACGCGCAGTACTGGATCGGCGAATGTCTGTACAGCAAGAAGCAACTCAACGAAGCGATCGCCGAGTTCGACAAGGTGAGCACGCTGTTCCCCAAAGGCGACAAGGTCCCGGCCGCGCGATTGAAGAAAGCGATGGCGTTGATGGACCTCGGTCAGGCCGATGCTGCGCGAGCGGAGCTAACGGCGATTATCAGGCTCTTCCCACGCAGCAACGAAGCGGTGCTCGCGAAGCAGCAGCTTGAAAGATAAGAAAACACCGAGGCGGTACCAGAGGGTGTATTAAGAATGGGACGAGCACAACGAACATCGCTGATTTAGGCAGCCTTCGGTCCGCCGATCTTCTCAGATCAGCGGCCGTCTGCGGACCAAAGGCAGCGCAAATCAGCGGTGGATCAGGACACCAATCCTCACTTAATCACACCCGGTACCAGACCCTGCAGAAGCTATATCTGGAATCATCGTGTTGAGCGGCGTACAATCCCATAGCTAATGAAGATGAATGAAAACGTAATCAAGGAGTCCCTCCAAACCCATTCTGTTGCTGAGACCTACGAGGAAGGACTGCGGCTTTTTATGGGACAGGGAGAGTTGGATCAGACGCTTGCCCGGCTCGTGCGGAATCTCGAACAGCACGGTATCGACTATATGGTTGTTGGCGCCATCGCCCTGATCGCCCACGGGTACAAGCGCTTCACCGAAGACATTGATATCGTGCTGAGCGCTGACGGCTTACACACATTCCATAATGAGCTGATCGGTCTCGGATACGCGCCACAATTTCCCGGAGCAAGGAAGAGGCTACGCTCTACTATGGACGGAGTAAGCATTGACGTCATTACGAGCGGCGAGTACCCGGGAGACGGTAAGCCCAAACCGGTGGTTATTCCGGACCCATCCAGCGCCTCAATTGAGATCGATGGTATTCGAATCGTCACTCTGGAGAAGTTGATCGAATTGAAACTCGCGTCGGGAATGACCGCGCCGCATCGCTTGCGCGACCTCGCCGATGTTCTGGAGTTGATCAGGATTCGGAAACTCAAGGCTGACTTTGGCGAACGGCTGGATCCCTACGTCAGAGCGAAGTACGTCGAGCTGTGGGACGCAATCGCAAAGGCCACCTCCGTTGAAGGACCCGGAAGTGAGTAACCTTCAACCCATGAGCACCGCACCCGCATCCTCACCGAGAGCGGTAGCCAACTTCAATTTGAACAGAAGCTTATTATTGACACATCCGTCAAAATGACTTAGATTTCCCGCACCTCAAGACAGTTCAAAGCTTTCTGCCCCTTGAGCGCTCCCCTCAAGCCCCAATCAACGCAGGCGCTCGTATGTCTAACCCTGGCGGGTTATCCGACCGCATCCTTGTCTTAGGAGACGAATCAAAATCGGCGCGAGCTATCCAAAGATTGCTCCAGGCCGCCGGCTATGATGCGGTCTCGATCGATTCGATCGAAGCAGCGCGCGACGAACTTCGCGCGCGCGAAGTTTCGTTGATGGTCATCGAGTCTTCAGCTTCACGGCTTGCGGATTCTTCCTACCTTCCTTCTCCCGACGATTCAGGCGAAAGTCTCCGTCGAACACATTGGGCGCACCTGGCGTTGGCATTCTGTGAGGAGATTCGTTCACAGCGCGCGACTGCCGAGCTGCCAGTCCTGGTCATTTCAAAGAGTCATCGTCCACAGGACAAGATTGCCTGCCTCAACCAGGGCGCGACTGATTACCTGACAAGACCTTATCAAAGAGCTGAGCTGCTGTCGCGCGTGCGAGCACATTTGCGCTCATCGCATTATGAGCGCGAGAGAGCCGCGCGATTCGAGCAGTTGCACGTGCTGCACACTGTGTCATCGGCGCTGGCCAGCTCGCTCGAACCCGAGGTGATGCTCAGGGGGACGCTTGGGGCGCTGATCAATTATGCGCACGCTGATGCCGGCGTGGTTTACCTGCGCGAGGCCGATGAACGCCCGATGTTGGTTGTCGCCGCTGAAGGATTCGAGTTGGACGATTCCTCGCACGGGCGATTGCTGGACCTGTATTCGCGCATCGTTCCCCTGATGAACGGCAAGCCGCTTATCCTCGAGCCGCTTCCCGATTCAGCACGCCGGGGCGCAACCGATTTGCTGAAAGAGGTCGGCGGGCTTGTATGCGCGCAGCTTTCGTTGAAGGGCAAGGTACACGGCGCGATGTGCCTGTTCTCGAAGCACGGCACGCCCTTTCCTCGTCATCAGACGGAACTGCTGTCGACGGTTTGCAATCAATTGATGGTGGCTCTGGAAAACGCTCGGCTGTACGTTGAAACCAGGAAGAGCGCCGCCCAGCTTTCATTTGTCTACAATCTCGGCAACAACCTCATGACTTCTCTCGAAATGGATGAGTTGCTGGGCTACGCGGCGTTCACGGTAGGCAAGAGTCTTGAATGTGACGCCTGCGCGATCGTGATCAGGAGTTCGACTAATCCCGACGACCTCGCGTCCGCGATTTACTCGCGCTCGCAGGAGGATGCTCCACAAGGCGGCGATTGGTTTCACAAGGATCGAATCACCAGTTATCTGAACTCGGCTGATTGGCGCGTACAACCTGCGATGCAGATTCGAACGGCCGAACGATTTCTGGTCGATCAAAAGATCGTGCTCGAGACTGTGATCCCGCTGATGTTCGATGACCACGTGCTCGGATTTCTGATCTGCGGCAGTCACGCCTCACACCCGATCAGCCCTGACGATCAGAAATTGCTCGGGGCTGTCGCGCAACAACTGAGCCTCGCGATTAGAAACACCGAACTGTATCGGCGCACCAAAGACACTTCGATCAATCTCGCGGTTGAAGTATCGCAGCGCACGCGTGAAGCCGAAGAGCAAAAACGTTTCACCGAAAAAATCATCGATTCACTTCCTATCTCGCTTTATGTGGTCGATCGCGACATGAGAATCGTGGCGTGGAATCGCAATCGCGAAGTCGGCGGCCTCGGAATAAATCGCGAACACGTGCTCGGGCGGAACGTTTTCCAGGTGCTGGCCCGCCAGCCGCGCCGTCGTCTCGAGGACGAATTCACCGATGTGTTTCGCAGCGGTGAGATCGTTCACATGGAGCAGGAGAGCTGGCTTGAAGGTCAGAAGAAGACCTGGAAGATCAGCAAGATCCCGATGCGCGTCGATAACGCCGAGGTCACCCACGTGATTACTGTCGGCGAAGACATAACCGAGCAGAAGAAGATGAATGAGGCGGTGATTCACGCCGAGAAGCTGGCATCGATCGGCCGGCTTGCGGCGGGCGTCGTTCATGAAATCAACAACCCGCTGGCGACAATTGCAGCCTGCTCCGAGGCGCTGACCGCCCGCGTCGAAGACGTTGGAGACGTGACGCTACACGAGGATTTTGGCGAGTACCTGCACATCATTCGCGACGAGGCGTTCAGGTGCAAGACCATCACCAACAGCCTGCTAGAGTTTTCGCATCAGCGGCAAGCAGAAAAAATGGCGGGCGATATGAATCAGATCATCGAGCAGACTTTGCAGCTCATCAGGCATCATCCCAAGCTTGGTTCAATGCGAGTGATCAAGGAACTGGATCACTCGCTCGATCTCGTTGACGTCAACGAAGGCCAGATGAAACAGGTTTTCATAGCGCTGATGACCAATGCGTTCGATGCGATGGAGTCGAACGGGACACTCACGATTCGAACGCGGCGGGACGAGGCAGAGAACGAACCGATGTTCTGCGCTGAGTTCAGCGACACCGGCTGCGGCATCGCGCCTCAACACCTTGCAAAAATATTTGACCCCTTCTTTACAACCAAACCTCTGGGCCGGGGAACCGGTCTGGGGCTATCGGTGTGCTACGGAATCGTGTCGGAGCACGGCGGGAGAGTCGAGGTTGATTCGAGCGAAGGCGCCGGATCGACGTTCCGTGTTCTTCTGCCGCTTCATCACGAAGCAAGAGCGGCTCGCGAGCCATCGTTCGAAAGCATACTCGAGATGGAGGGAGTGCTGTGAGTGAGAATCCAAGTGTAAGACTGCTGATCGCCGAGGATGAAATGAATCTCGGCCTGGTGCTTCAACGTGAACTGTCGCGCGCGGGCCACGACGTGACGCTCGTGCACGACGCGGAAGCCGCAATCAAAGCGGCGCGCGACGGCGAATTCGACGTTGCGCTTCTGGACATAATGATGCCGGGCCGAAGCGGGCTCGAAGTTCTCCGCGAGCTTCGCCAGCAGGAGCAACCGCCCGAAGTGCTTATGATGACCGGACACGCGACGGTCGAGACCGCGCTTCAGGCGATGAAACTCGGCGCTTATGACTACCTCACGAAACCGTGTCACATCCGCGAGCTCGAGGCTATAGTCGGAAAAGCATTCGAGAAACGGCAGCTCAAGAATGAAAACCTGGTACTCCAGTCGCGTCTGACCTACAAGGAGAAGGCGCCCGACATCGTCGTGCGCAGCCAGAAGATGACCGAGGTGATGGCGCTGGTTCGAAAGATCGCGACGTCCAACGCCACGGTCCTGGTGACCGGGGATTCGGGCACCGGAAAGGAACTGGTCGCCAACACCGTTCACTGTTTTTCGCAACGGCACGCCGGTCCGTTCATCGACATAAGCTGTGCGGCGATCCAGGAAACGCTTCTCGAGTCGGAGTTGTTTGGTTACGAGCAGGGCGCGTTTACCGGCGCTCGCAAACGCAAGCTTGGATTATTGGAGCTCGCACACGGTGGAACGCTGTTTCTGGATGAGATCGGCGAGATGAGTCTCACGCTTCAGTCGAAATTGCTGCGGGTGCTCGAGACCCAGACCTTCTATCGAGTCGGCGGCACAAAGAAGGTTGCCGTTGATGTGAGGTTCATCGCCGCCACCAACCGGGATTTGAATTCTTATGTCGAAGAAGGAAAATTCCGCAACGATCTTCTGTTTCGAATAAACAACTTCACAATCAAGCTGCCCGCGTTGAGCGAGCGACCGGAGGACATCCCCGCGCTTGCCGATCATTTCCTCTCGCAAGTGAGCGGAGGCGATCGCGTCAGCCTGACGGACGAGGCCATGCAAGTGCTGATGAATTACACCTGGCCGGGCAATGTTCGCGAATTGAGAAACGTAATCGAGCGTGCCGTAATCCTGTCATCCGATGAGGTGATCACTGCGGATGATTTGCCGCTCGAGCTGCGCACACACCGAATGATCAGCGTGGATTCGGCGGGTGGTGGTGACGAAGCGGCCGGCAGTTTGGACGAGATGCGTCGAAAACAGATACTGGCGGTGCTCGAACAGGTTGGCTGGCATCAGGGAAAGGCGTCGGAGATTCTTGGTATCTCGCCGAGCACTCTTTATCGACAGCTCAAGTCGTATGGGTTGACTCGCTCGAGGCGAATGCCCGAAATGAGCTGGCAGCCAGAGCAAATGAAGTAGTGACCGGGCTGTCGTAAGAAGAGTGGTTACCACCGACGCAACTGAGAGACTCCTAATAACCAACCACGGCGAAGACGGTGCGAAATCTAAAGGAATAACAGCACGGCAGTGGTGATATTCCCGGAAGCAACACTCGTTCTTCGTCTGTAGGCTTGCCTTGAACAATCCACCCACTTCCGTGAGTGGTATTCCCGGAAGCAGCGCTCGTTCTTCTTTCTGTAGGCTGGCCTTGAACAATCCACCCACTTCCGTGGGTGGTATTCCCGGAAGCAGCGCTCGTTCTTCGCCTGTAGGCTGGCCTTGAACGATCCACCCACTTCCCGTGGGTGGTATTCCCGGAAGCAGCGCTCGTTCTTCGTCTGTAGGCTGGCCTTGAACAATGCACCCACTTCCGTGGGTGGTATTCCCGAAGCATCGCTCGTTCTTCGCCTGTAGGCTGGCCTTGAACAATCCACCCACTTTCCGTGGGTGGTATTCCCGGAAGCAGCGCTCGTTCTTCGTCTGTAGGCTGGCCCTAAACAATCCACCCACTGCCGTGGGTGGTATTCCCGGAAGCAGCGCTCGTTCTTCGTCTGTAGGCTGGACTTGAGCAATCCGCCCACTTCCGTGGTGGTATTTTTGAGCATTCATCGCCGCGATTAGAGTTCAGGCGCGGAAACCCTGCCTCGCTTCAGTTCCTGCTGTTGCGTTCCCGCGCGCGGCTTCGCTAATCTTATTCTCGCGAGATACTTTTGCGAGGAATAAGAGCAATGGACCAATTTAGCAATGACAGCGAGTTTAGCGGAGGCCAAAAGCCTCACGACCCCTGGAAAGACCGTCGAGGCGCTCGTGGCGCGTGGCTTATCGGCAGCTTCCTGATCGCAGCGCTGGTCGTGACCGTCGCGATCATTCAGGGCGCGTATCATCGCGGATCCGGAAACATCCCGGTTTTACCTGAACCGCGGCGAGTATCCACGGCGCCTTCGCCCACCGAACTGTCCACGTCGTTTCGCGAGGTCTCAAAGGCCGTCAAACCTGCGGTGGTTTACATTGAAATAGTCGAAAGAGGCGGCGCCGAGCGCGGTCCTTCGGACTTCTTCGGTTTTCCGTCACCCAACACACCTCGAAGGCGCGAAGGCGCAGGCTCGGGATTCATTGTTACCGAGGATGGCTACATACTCACCAACAATCACGTCGTGGGAAACGCAAACAAAATCAGCGTCACTTTGTCCGATGGGCGAAAGTTCAACGCTGAGCTGGTTGGAACCGATGTTGAGACCGACATTGCGCTTATAAAGATCAACTCCAGCGGTTTGCCCATCGCGGTGCTGGGCGATTCAGACGATGTGCAGCAAGGTGATTGGGTCCTTGCGCTGGGGAGTCCATTCGGTCTTCAACAGACGCTAACCGCCGGCATCGTCAGCGCGACTGGACGCGAGCTTCGCGAGTCGCAATACAATCACTATATTCAAACCGACGCGTCTATAAACCCCGGAAACTCCGGCGGTCCATTGGTCGATATGCAGGGACAGGTGATCGGGATCAACACGATGATCCTCACCGGAGGGCTTAGCTCCGGAAATATCGGCATCGGCTTTGCGATTGCCGCAAACACCGCACGCGAGGTCTTCAAACAACTGGCGAAGGGCGGCAAGATCAGCCGCGGATACCTGGGAGTACTTGTAACGGACCTCGACGACGCAAGGGCTCACGCGCTTGGTCTCGAGCCGAAGTCGGGAGTGTTTGTTAGCGATGTTCCAGACTCGAACAGTCCCGCGGGAAACGCAGGGATCAAACCGAAGGACGTGATTACTACCTTTAACGGCAAACCCGTGCGAGCTGCGCGCGAGCTTACGGACTCTGTTGCGGCGACGCCGGTAGGCCAAACCGCGCGTGTCGAGCTGATACGCAACGGCCAGCACGAGACAGTCGATGTCAAGCTTGTCGAGCGGCCGAAGAATGTCGTTGCCAGCACACAGCAGCCGCAGGGCGACGATCAGGAAGGCGAAGCGCAACAAGGACGCCTGGGCATCCAGGGCAAGACCGTAACGCCCGAGACGATCGACCAGATGAAGCTGAAGCTAAAGACGCCTTCGGGAGTATTTGTCGGCGCGGTCCAACCAGACAGTCCTGCCGCGGACGCCGGACTTCAGCACGGCGATGTTATTCACGGCTTCGATCGCGTGGAGATAAAGACTGTTGAGAATCTGGCGGAAGCTGCCAGGTCAGTGAAGCCGGGCCGGTACCTGCTTGAAGTGGAGCGAAACGGACACACAGTCTTCCTGACCGTTACGCTTGAATAGCGGTTTGGAGTGCGGTGACTTGTCACCGCTTTTCCTGCGTTGAGAACAGGAAAGCGGCGACAAGTCGCCGCACTCCAAACTACATTGCCAGCCCACCGTCCGCTTGTATCACCTGGCCGGTGATGTATCGCGCATCATCCGAAAGAAGAAATAACGCGATGCGCGCGACTTCCGCTACCGTGCCGTATCGGCCAAGCGGAATCTGTTCGAGCATCTTCTGCCTGTATTCATCGGGGAGCGCCGCGGTCATATCGGTCTCGATCAATCCGAGGGCGAGCGCGTTCACGGTGACGCTTCGACGCCCCACTTCTTTGGCAAGCGCTTTGGTAAAGCCGATCAGCCCGGCCTTTGAAGCCGAATAATTTGTCTGGCCCGCCATCCCGACGACTCCGCTGATCGATGCTATGTTCAAAATTGCGCCGCGTCGCTGGCGCACCATCACCGATACCGCGTGCCTGGTCACGTTGAATGCGCCCTTGAGATTCGTGTCTACCACTGCATCCCAATCTTCAGGGCTCATCATCATTATCAACTTGTCGCGAGTGATGCCCGCGTTGTTGACCAGATAATCAACCGAGCCAAACTCACTCTTCACCGCTTTGACCATCGCCTCGGCGGCGGCGAAATCAGTAACATCGGCTTGGAACGCAAGCGCGCGGGTACCCGCGTTTTGGATCTCGGCGACGAGTTGATCGGCCATCTCGCGATTTTGATTAAAGCTAAAGGCTACGCTTGCGCCGCGGCGTGCAAGCTCTTCAGCAATCGCGCGCCCGATGCCTCTCGACCCGCCCGTTACTATCGCCGCCCTTCCGGCAAATTCCGACATTGGCTTCCTTTTGTCGCGCAAGCTGCCAGCTTGCGGGTTTCGCATTATCAAATGAACTACAAGCTCGCAGCCTGTGCTACAAAGTCAGCTCTTCCCTTCTCTTTGCGAGGGATTCGACGCGTGCCTCGTTGACTTCGTATCCGATTCCGGGGCTCGCGGGGGCAGTGATCGTTCCCTGAGGACTGACCGTTACCGGAGGCTCGATGACATCCTCTTCCCAGTAACGCGCAGACGCCGATACATCGCCCGGCAAGGTGAATCCGGGCAACGTTGACATAGCGATGTTGTGCGCGCGTCCGATTCCGGATTCGAGCATTCCGCCGCACCAAACCGGCGTCGATCGCATCGCGCAGAATTCCTGAATCGATCGCGCCTCGGCGTGGCCGCCGACGCGTCCCAGCTTGCAGTTGATGATTCGGCATGAGCCGAGATCGTGCGCTTGCCGCGTATCGGCGACCGTCAGTATTGATTCATCCAGGCATATCGGTGTGTTTATCTCGCGCTGCAGCTTGGCGTGATCGAGCAGATCGCCGGGCGCCAACGGCTGTTCCATCATCATCAATTCGTATTCATCCATTCTCTTGAGCAGATCGATATCGGCAAGAGAATACGCTGAGTTCGCATCCACCGATAAACGTATGCGGGGGAATTTCTTCCGAATAGCTTCAACGAGCGCAACGTCCTGGCGAGGCTTGATCTTGACTTTTATCCGCTGATATCCCGCTTCGACTTCGTGAGCCACTTTGTCGAGCAGGACATCCGTGCTCTGCTGCAGCCCAATCGACACACCGCAGGCTATCTCGCTGAGCGTGCCCCCAAGGTGTTTCCACAGCGGCTTCTGCAAAAGCTTTGCTTCAAGATCCCAGATTGCTGTTTCCACGGCGCCCTTTGCCATTCGATTGCCGCGTATCCGCGTGAGTGCGTCATTGACCACGTCGGCTCGCTCGATCAACGCCGCGGACAAAAGCGGAGCGACGTAGTTGCTGATGATGATCCACGCGGTGTCAATTGTCTCGTGGTTATAAAACGGGTCCTCGGGCGCCGTGCACTCGCCATAGCCGAACGCGCCCGACTTATCGAACACCCTCACGATCATTATTCTGCGCCGCGTCGTCCGGCCGAAGCTGGTTTCAAACGGCCACTTCAGCGGAAGCTCGATCTCTCTCAACTCGATTCGTTCAAGATTTAGTCTCATTTCTGTCCACCTGACGCTCCTTGAAACGAAAACTGCCTATCATCGCTGCCAAGCAAATATTTTCCGAAACCGTCGAGCCGTTCAAACCCGCGAGCGATAAGACCGGAACTAAGCTTGGCGGTGAAGTCTTCGCGTACTCGCAGACGCCACTTCAGGTGTTCCGCGACCGATCCGGCGCGAGCGGAGTTGATGTCTTCGGGGATCAACACGCTTTCGAATTCGCCTTCGATGCGAGGACGGTTGCCCGCCATAACCGATTCGACGTGCGGCGATGAGACCCACCATTCCGCGAATACGCGATCGGACGGGACATCGGAGTCAAATACCGTCGATAAACCTTCGCCGTAATAGTTCACCTCGTATCGGCGAACGATCGCGCCGAGCTTGTTAATATTGAGGTGAGCATTTCGGGATTGCAATGGATCAAACGTCCAGAAAATGAGCGAGACACCGTTTTCCGTGGCGTGTTCCCGCTGGGCCCGCTTTAACTTGAATCCGATATCCTTATGGCGAAACTCTTCGAGCACTGCCGCCAGGTGCGAGTGATAGGCGATGTGACCGGCTACCTGGGCGATCATCGTGTGAACGAACCCAACCAATCGGCCGGAATCCTCGAATGCGCCGATTGTCGGAGCATTGCAGGCCCTCGAAATCATGTACAGCCGGATCGGCATGATGCCGATGTCGTCATCTCTCCAGACCGCACGCTCGAGGTCTATGCATTGTTGAAAGTCCTCGACTGAATAACATTCTCGGATCGTCACCGCGGCTTCGGACATAGTGGAGCAGTATAATTAGCGGTGGTGGCTCGTTCAAGGCGGTGATCTATGCGCTGCGTTCGAGAGAAGAGCCCTTTCGCATGCTATACTTTCAACACGATGCCCGATCCGAAGGACAGCGTCCTGGATAAAGCGGAGAGCCTGGCAAGACGTGTTCTTGAGCGCCTCGGATCAACGCTCGACGCAAAACTCACAACCGAAGATCAGCGCGCGCTCAGCCTTCGTAAGATCGGGGATCTCACCGCCAGAATCGAGCGAATGATCGAGTCGAGCCTCGAAGAAGATGACCGGGGAGTTCGCAGGGTCGCGCCCAATCGCTTCTCGGTGCTATTCACCTACGAAGAAACTTCCGCCGTCACCACAGAGTATATTCAAGCGATGGGAAATGAACTGACACCGCTCGTTGCCGAATACATAAACAACCGTCGTTATGCGACGCGCGGGCCGGTTGTCGTTGAGATGGGCAGAGACCTGTTTGCCAGGGAGACTGTCGTTAAAGGCGACTTCGAAAGCGGCGCCTCGAATAGCGGCAAAGAATCCGCAGGCCAGGCTTCGGGCGCTGACTCAAGCATCGTTTCTCTCACGAGCGTAGACGGGCGAAGCTATCGGGTCGAAGTGAAGCTTGACGGCGCTCCCGCTTACATTGGCCGCGCAGCCGGGAACGCGATTCGGATCGATGACCCGAGCATCTCCCGGTTGCATTGCTCCATTTCGCTGCGAGCCGGTCGAAACGTGATCATCGCCGATGTTGGCAGCGCAAACGGGACTTACGTAAACGACCGGCCTCTTGGAGCCGACGAAGCTTGTCCGCTGAGACCCGGTGACTTGATAGGCGTGGGCGACTTCAAGTTTACCGTCTCGGGAATCACCTAAGCTCGAGTTTCGAACGAAGGTTCGAATCCCATTAACCTCCTGCACGCGTGGACGCAAGACGGGAGTCCTAAATGTGGTTGCCTGTAATCCTCACGATGATATTTCTCGCGGCGGGGCTTGTTTTGGCGGCGTTGCTGATGTGGGCCGCGTACCGGCGTCGAAACCCCATCGTCTCAACCGGTGATGACCCTCACGCGGAATTCGGACCCGCGGAAACAAATCGCTGGCTTCGCGGTCTGCGAGTCGTGTTTCTCATTTTGATTCTTACCGTCCTTGGATTTCATTCGTACTGGGTGTTTCGGGCCGACGCCAATCCTGACGGGCCGTTCATCAAAGCCAAACGCCTCGACGCTCGAAATCTCAGGTTATCCGAAAGCGGCCTCAAGGGATGGGTTCTCGACCGAAGCGGTAAACTCGAAAACGCGCTGATCAGATATCGATCAGACGCGGGCGTAATTACGCGCGAGTATCCGCTTGGCGCGGCCGCGGTTCATATCACCGGGTATTCCGACTTCATATTTGGCGCGGGAGGCATGGAGGCGGCATTCCGGAACTGGTTGACGGAACCGGCGAGCGCCTACAACCAAATCACATCGCCGATTCCTGTCGGCAAAGATCTACGAGTCTCAATCGACTCTGCGTTGCAGCGAGAAATGTTTGCTCTCCTGCAATCGACGGGGAAACCGGCGGCTGCCGTATTGCTGCTCTTGCCGACCAACGAAGTTTTGGCGATGGCCTCCACGCCGAGCTTCGAGCCAACGTCGATAACGGACGAATCGACGTGGCGCAGGCTCAGCGAACAAGCTGAAGACTTCCAGACGCAACCGCTCAGCCCGTTGGTCAATCGAGCGCTCGGCACGCTGGTGACTGGCGGCGCCGCCTTTTATTACAGACCCGGATCGACCTTCAAGACATTCGTCGCCGGGGCCGCGATTGATCTTGGAGTCACCGGCGAAAGGTTTAGCTGTCGCGCCGAAGGCTTTACCCCTGATGGCTCGAATCGCCCGATTCGAGATTTCGACGGCGAGGTGCACGGAACGCTTGGACTTCACGACGCGTTTCGAGTCTCGTGCAATCAATACTTCGCGCAACTTGGATTAAAGATCGGTAAAGAGCGTCTCGCGAACTACGCCAGGCGGTTGAGATTCGCAACAAACCCCGACGATAAGACAACTCGTAGTCTCGACCTCTGGCAGGTGCTGCACGGGAGCAAGGATCAGTTCGAATACATTTTCGCGTCTCCGGTACCAAGGATGAACCTCTCGAGCAAAGCAACCAGCTTCGACGTCGCGCTGCAATCGTTCGGGCAGGGATACGATGACCTCACGGTGATGTCGATGGCGCTTCTCGCATCGGCCGCCGCGAGCCCTGACGGCGCATTCGTAGCGCCGACCCTTGAAGTGGATGCGCAGCGAAAAGTGGTTGGCCAGTTCATATCCGCTCAGTCAGCGGCGGAGCTTCGATCGATGATGCGCTCGGTTGTCGAAAGCGGAACCGCGGCGGGCGCATTTGCCCCGCTCGCCGGGCGAATTACGGCCGCGGGAAAGACGGGCACAGCGGATCGCGATGTCTACTCTTATGACAGACGTGGCGCGGTGATTGTCGATCACGTCGATCGTGAGGGTCGCAAATACTACAAGACGGAAAACTCAACCGATTCATGGTTTTTGGGATTTGCGCCCGCGGACAACCCGCGGATCGCTTTTGCCGTCGTTGTCGAGAACGGAGGCCAGGGCGCGCGCGCGGCGGCGCCCATAGCTGCCAGGCTCATTGCGAAGGCCGCCTCGCTTGATTACCTCAAGGCTGCTCAAGCTATCCCATCCAGCCAAGCCAGTCGACACTGATCTTAACGAAGAAACCACGGATGATCGAACAAGACTCACCCAAAATAAAGCGAACGAGCCCCTCATTCAACCTGCTGATGCTCGTGTTTATCTTCGCGGCGGCGGTTGTGGGATATGTCGCAGTGATCTGGTCGGGCCAGTTGCGTGGCTACGAACCCAGCAAGATCGTAGCCGGCCGCGATCTCGCGCTGCTGATCCCAATCGGGGCGACGTTTTTGTGGCTGACTCGCCGGCAACGATATCGAGGAGAAATGTTGTTGCTGACGGCAGCAATATTTCTGATGGTTGCGGGTCAGTTGATGCAGTTCAGGTTGTTCTCCGACCCTGAATATGGAGCGCGAGGCGCGGCGCGCGCAAAGGCGAGGGACGCGAAGGCGCAAACGGTCCGGTTGCTCAACGTCGAAACCGGCTACGACGACGAAAAGAAAACATTTATGTTCGGCGCTCCGGATCGCGTACCCAAATCGCCGGGCATTCAACGGCTTCCGGTCTATGAGTATTCGTTGACTGACATCATCACCTCTGTGAACACGTGGATTCCAATCGGCGCGCTGCTCGCGATGGCTGGATGCTTTTGGCTGTTCAGGAACGACAAGGTGCTTCTGTGGTTTCAACGGCACGCGATGATCCTGGGCATTGCGACAATGGTGCCGTTTGCCTTCGTCGTGTTGATAAGCGCCGAAGGAAAGTTCCTGGGTCAGACCACGCCCTGGGAGGCGGTGAAAATATTTTTTCTGTTGAGCTTCGCGGGGGTTCTTGCCGATACCTATCGCCAATTGAGATTGACGCGCTGGGGTCTTCCGCCGGTACGCTACCTTCTCCCGTTCCTCATCATCGCGGCTATGCCGGTGCTGCCGTTCTTTGCGCTCTCAGACTTTGGACAGATGCTCGTTTTCTTTGGTGTCTACGTGATGCTGTATGTGGTAGCCGTCCGCAGCAAGGCTCAGTTAGTTTATGCCGTTGCGTTGGTCGCCCTCCTGTTTGTCGTGTTCTTTGGAGCGACTCGGGTGAGTACGGGGTTCGGCCTGCCCGGACGCGTCTACTTTCGATTCTATCAATGGCAGCACACATGGGAGGCGCCGCCCCCCGATACCTGGTGGTGGAAGCGGGATTTGGAGCGGTACCTCCAGCTAAAGAATCTGACGATTGATCCGGATAATCCCAGCGAAGCAAGGCAACGAAACAACGAGGCGTGGGCTGATAAGGTCTTACAGCAATCGCAAGCGCTCTTCGGAGTCAACGAGGGCGGGACGATCGGGCAGGGATTGGGGCTCGGTTTTCCGGAGACCGTTCCGATCTCAGACTCCGATTTTATTTACGCAGCCGTTGCGGAGGAAACGGGCCTCGCGGGAGGGCTGGCAATTCTAATCGCGTTATCGGCTTTTGTGTTGGCAGGCTCAGCGGTCAGCATCGCAGCCAGTGATATGTTCACGAAGCTCTTATCGGCCGGCGTTACCGCATTCATAGGCTTCCAGGCGATAGTCAACGTTGGCGGTGTCCTGCGATTGCTGCCAATGACTGGCATAACTTTGCCCTTCGTCAGCCACGGAGGCTGGTCATTGATCACGTCATTCGCAATGCTGGGGATTCTGCTCGCCTTCTCACACCGCAACATCACCGCTCGGAGGTCGGAAGAGCAACCGAAACCTCAGTTTGTTCCGGTGAGGTAGCTGAATTGTGCCAGCTTTCCGCACAGATCGGCATTTGTGTCTCAGGCAACGCGGAGGTCTTACACCCGAGAACATTTGGGCTTTGTCATGCGGCTTTGTGTTTTGAGCAATTAGAAAATTGTGTGTGCAGTCTCGTATGGTTGGCACGCTCATTGCAGAAAGACAAGACATATTTTAGAGCATCACCCACCCAACGATGCTCGCAAGATACAACCTGAGGGGCCAAGAGGCATCGGATTAGTCCGATGCCTTTTTCTCTGGGAAAACCTTCAGATTCCTTTAGTGGTAAAGACGCTGACTGTGCGATCGGTGACCTCAGTAGCGGGTGTGATACTTGGAGGGATGAGACCCTTTTGTTCGGAAGTCGATATCCGGACTGTGTGACATCAACAAAAGCCGGCGCATGTTGATCGTATTTATCCCCGAGGGCGCATAGACCAGCCGGTACCAATTCTTTCTCAGGTCGTCCGCAATCGTCTTCGCTCCCTCTGTGGCCTTGTCGAAGGCGCAAATTGCCCCGCCGGTGCCGACCGTCAATTGTTCGAGCACGGCCGGTGGCTTCGGTCTGTCGCGAAGCAAAGCGCCCCGCGTGCGATCAGGAGCCTGCACCGCGTACAGCACGATGTTCTCATCCTGAAGAGCTCGAAGCGCGTCATCAAACCTGGTCTTACTCTCACTGTCGTAGCCGTCGCTTATCAAAATTATCACACGCTTTTCGGCGCCGGTGCTGGCAAGCTTCGAAAGCGCATCCGTGACCGCGACCAACGCGTCAAATAGCTTCGGCGACCCTTGCCGAATAAGCTTCGTCGATGTGGCTTGCAGCTTTTGAAGGTCCGGCGTCATGTCTTCGATAATCTCGGCAGAGTCATTGTAAAAGACGACCATCATCTGATCGTCCTGATACAGCTCATTGATCGTCGCCTCAATCGCCTTTTGCAACGCCACCGCTTCGGCTTTCAGATTCGAGCTGCTGTCAACCAGAAGCACCATTCGCGAGCCGGTGTCGATACGGCTGAAGCTTTCGATCTCCTGAGGCACCGCTCCGTCGTACAGATCAAAATCTTCCTTGGTGAGTTGCCTTCCACTTGGCGCGTGCGCGATTACGTTGAGAGTAAGAGTCCGCCGGCTTGCGACATTTCCCTTACCCGACTGAGCAAGCCCGGCGCCGGCGATCGACGCCAGCATCAGAACAATCAATGAAGCTCTCAGCACCGCGGTCGCCCTCATTCGAGTTGTCCTCGCATCGGCAGTATTGGAATTTTGAGCGGATGCACTTGCCACGATCTGTAATTGCTCCTGGCGCTCAACGTGATTATTCCAGAGCCACTCCAACTGCGCAACAACTTCAAACGCAACCTTGTCACCTCAACGACCCGTTGATATCCTTCATTCGCGTTGCGCCACACGTCCTCTATGGATACTCAGATCGACACCGCCAATCGTGAACACTTCGAAAAACTTGTGAGCGAATTGAAGTCGCTTGAGCACCATCTTCGCGAGGGCGGGGGACAAGAGCGCATCGACCGCGAGCATCGCAAGCACAAGCTCACCGCGCGTGAACGAATCAATCTACTCTTCGATTCCGATTCTCACTTCCAGGAGATCGGGCTGCTGGTCGCTTACGACTTGTACGAAGGGCAAGCGCCAGCCGCAGGCGTTGTGACCGGCGTCGGAAGAATTGCGGGCCGCGAGGCCGTCGTCGTCGCTAATGATGCTACGGTGAAAGCGGGTTCGTGGTGGCCCGAGACTGTGCGCAAGGTGCTTCGCGCGCAGGAAATTGCTATGCGCTGCCGCGTGCCCATCGTGTACCTGGTGGATTCGGCGGGAGTGAACCTTCCATATCAGAGCGGCGTGTTTCCGGGTCAATACGGCGGCGGGCGAATCTTTTTCTACAACTCGGTGATGCGCCGGTATCTGAAAGTTCCTCAGCTCGCAGCGGTGATGGGGCAGTGCGTGGCGGGCGGGGCGTATCTGCCCGCGCTTTCGGATTTCATCGTGATGGTCGAAGGCACATCGTTCATGGGTCTGGGCGGCCCGAACCTTGTAAAAGGAGCGGTCGGCCAAATTGTTGACAGCGAGACTCTGGGCGGAGCCCTCACTCATAACGAGATCTCAGGCGTAGCTCATTATCGAGCAAAGAACGACGAGGAATGTCTGGAAAAGCTCCGACGGTTTGTCACCGAGCTTCCGCTTCCGGAGCCGAGCCGAGTCCCGCTCAGGGCGGCTGTGGCAGCGCGCAGGCCTTTGACGGATCTGTATGACATCATTCCCGCGGATCACCGGCTTCCTTACGATATGCGAGATGTCCTCGACTGCCTCATTGACGCCGGCGAGCTTGACGAGTTTCAGGCCGATTACGCGAAGGAGATGATCACCGGCTATGCCCGCATCGAAGGGATACCCGTCGGCATCATTGCGAATCAACGAGGCCTCTTGCGCACGCGCGCGGGAACGAAGTTCGGAGGGATAATCTATACGGACTCCGCCGAGAAGACTGCCTACTTCATTGAGACCTGCAATCGTCACGAAACGCCGCTGCTCTTCCTGCAGGACGTGTCCGGGTTTATGGTTGGAACCGAAGCCGAACACTCGGGGATCATTCGAGCGGGTGCGCGCTTCGTCGAGGCGATGGCGACCGCGACGGTTCCGAAGTTTGTCTTGACCATCAATCACGCGTCGGGAGCGGGGTACTACGCGATGGCGGGACAGGGCTTCGATCCGGATTTCATCTTTACGTGGCCGACGGGCCGAATGGCGGTAATGGAAGGCGATTCGGCAGTGATGGCGTTGTTCAGCGCCGAACTGTCAAAGCTCGAAAGCAAGGGTCTTGTGGCGGACACGAAATTGGAAGCGGAAATGGAGCGAGTACGACGCAAATACGAAACCGAATTGGATGCTCGATTCGCGGCAGCGCGGGGCTTCGTCGATGCGATAGTCAAACCAGAAGACACGCGGGCGACGTTGGCGCTGGCGTTGCGTACGGCGCTCAATAATCCGGGTCCGCATCTGGGGATTCCAGTTCTGCCGTGCGCCAGGCCCTCTGAGACGTTTTGAGTTCCCGGCGTCAGATCGAACAAAACCTCGACAAACTGAAATTTGTCGGAAATTCACTGGAGGCTCCTATGAAGAAAAGAAGCAAAATCAGTGCGATCGTCTTTGGCGCAAGCATTCTGCTCACGCTGGCACTGTCAGGCTGCGAGAAGCACGAGACAGCGGAATTCAAGCCTGAGGTTCTGCCGCTGGCCGAAGGGCTTGCGCGCTACGAAGCGATGGAGGTACCCGCCGATAATCCGATGACTCCCGAGAAGGCGGCACTCGGGCGACAGCTATTCTTCGACAAGCGATTGAGCGGCGATGAATCGCGCTCGTGCTACTTGTGCCATGTCTGCGAGCACGGTCTCACGGATGGTCTCCCGAAGGCAATCGGAGCTTTCAATAAACCGCTGACTCGAAGCAGTCCCACGCTGTGGAACATCGGCTACCATAAGATGTTTTACTGGGATGGCCGCAGTCCTTCGCTCGAGAAGCAGGCAATGGCCGCATGGACCGGCGGAAATATGGGAGCCAAAGACCATGAAGCTGAAATCGTCGCAAAGATAAACGCCCTGCAAGGATATCGCTCTCAGTTCCAAAAGGTGTTTGGCGGCGACGCTACCGCCGAGAACATGATGCAAGCGATCTCCGCCTACGAGCGCACGATAATCTCGGGCGACACCGCGTGGGACCGTTGGCAGGCGGGCGATCAATCGGCCGCGTCCGAAGCCGCAAAGCGTGGATTCGAAGTATTCAAAACCGCCAAGTGCAACAACTGCCACGACGGCGTGCTGTTCACCGATCAGCAATTTCACAATGTAGGGATCGGAATGGATGCTGCTGAACCCGACAAGGGCCGCTTCAATGCCACAAAGAAGGATGAGGACACCGGCGCCTTCATGACACCAACTCTGAGGGACGTAAGTAAGTCAGGTCCTTACTTTCACGACGGGAGCGTCGCGACTCTCGAGGACGCGGTTGATCTGATGCTTGGAGGCGGCAAGCCGAACCAGTATCTCGACAAGAAGAATCTCGAAAAGCGAGCAATCACACCGGATCAGCGCCGAGACCTTCTGGAGTTCCTGAGATCGCTGAACGTTGATTGCCGCTTAAAGGAACCACCGCTCCCACAGAAGTAGACGTAATCGGTTCACGCCCGGTTTGGCAGCGGGAAAGTCATGGAGTTACGCCTGTTGTTGACGTTATGAAATAACGAAAGCGAGGCATGACCTTGGCAAAGTGGATATCCATAGTCGTATTGAATCTCACGGCACTGTCTGGATGGGCGGGACCAAAGCCGCCGTCTAGCGTTGAAGCAGCAGCGTCGACCACACGTGCCGCGTTTGCAAGGCTGAACACTCACGAGCAGTTCCTCAGACAAGCCATTGCCCTTGCCAGCCAGGCCCGCCGCGAAGGCAATCATCCGTTCGGGGCTCTTCTGGTCCTGGACGGCAAAGTCGTTCTCACTGCCAGGAATTCAGTAAACACCGATCGTGATCCGACCGCGCATGCGGAGACCAATCTTGTCGCTCGCGCTATCCGAGAGGTCGCCCGCAAAGACCTCGGGCGGGCAGTGCTATACACCAGTTGTGAACCCTGCGCCATGTGCGTTGGGAAGATGTATTGGGCCGGAGTCCGATTCGTGGTTTATGCCCTGTCTGCCCAGGAGCTCGCCGTTCTGGCAGGGCCTGATTTTCTGGTGCCGTGTCGCGAATTGTTCGCACGCGCCACCGAGACAGTCACCGTTCTGGGACCCATGCTGGTTGACGAAGCGCGGGCGGTGCATGTGGGTTTCTGGAACAAGCCAGCGAGATAAACCTCGGCTGAGGCTGACTTGGCCCGCTGACGCCGGCGATAGGCGAAAGGGCGCGAGTGGCGGAGACTTCAGTCTGTTGCGACTGAAATCCGCCGCAGACTACAGTCTGCGCTGCTCGGCCCCTTCGCCTGCTAAGCCGCTTCGTTTACCTTGCGGCTTATTTAACGGTTCAGTTCAACGGTCCTCATGATGTATTGAAAAGTCCGCTGATAAGAGGGGAATTCACTTTCGGGCGCCACGGCGACGAGGTAAAAGATTTCGCCGTTTCCGAGCATCGCAGTGACCAGGTTGATCACCTCGTTGCGCCCGGTCGCTTCCGAAACATTGCTCAGCGTTATCGACAAACCCTCACGTCCGCCCACGGACTCACGGCGATATGAGCCGGCCTGGCGAAGGTTGCTGTTTCCCTGCACCAGTGAGCTGATCAGTTGATCGGTCGCCTGCCGAAGATTTCTCGTTCCGCTATTTGAAACACCGGCCTGCACGCCGTGAGTAAAAACAAACTGACCGCGATAATCAGAGTATGCGCCTTCCGGAGCGAAGGTGATCTCGTTGCCGCTCCCCATCTCGCGCCAGTTGTCCGGCACCGAGATTCGAAATAGATTTCCACTCGAGTAAGAGCGATAGCTTGAAGACGGAGATTCAACGTGTCCGAATTGCGGCCTTGCTTCGTCGTTCGGATACCGATCATTGGGATAGCGATCATTCGGATTACGATCGTTCGGGTAGCGATCGTTCGGGTAGCGATCATTCGGGTAGCGATCATTCGGATTACGATCATTCGGATAACGATCATCCGGATACCGATCATTCGGATTACGATTATTATCGGGATAGCGATCATCGGGGTAGCGTGTGTTCTGCGGATACCGCGAACCGCTGCGTGATATCTCCTGCATCGACCGTGCTCGAGGCATATCGCGGAGAAGCGCCTGGACATTGGTGAAGTCGTTCGTGCGTCGAACCGGATTCGTTATTCGCAGCAACTGGGCTTCGCGATTGATGGCGTCAAAGCGGTTACCGGGATTTGGATGATCGCTCAAAAACTCGGGACCTCCACCGTTGCCTTGCCGCTCGAGTATGCGAAACATGTTCGCGAGTTCGCGAGGGTCATATCCGGCGTTCGCCATGATTTGGGCGCCGAGGATATCGGCCTGACGCTCGTACTCGCGGCCGTACCTCAGAAAGGCGACGCCAACACCTACCTGACTCAATCCGCCTACTGCCTGTCCCATCCCGCCACCGATGACTGCGCCGAGGATTTGCCCTGCGATCGATCCATATTGATACTTCTGCGCTTTTGCCGCTTGAGCCGTTCCGTGACGCAACGCGACGTGGCCTATCTCATGCGCGATCACACCCGCGAGCTGTGCTTCGTTCTGGGCCGTCTCGATCAGTCCTCGATTGACGAATGTAAAACCGCCCGGCAACGCAAACGCATTGACGTCGCGAACATTCACAACCGTGTACGTGTATCTGAATTCGGGATGCTGAAACTCAGCAGGAATAGATTCGGCTAGGCGATCACCAATGCGTTCGACGTAGTCCTGCACGTCCCTGTCGCTGAGCCTCGGCAGTTGCCGCTCGACTTGTTGAGCTGCCTTTCTTCCGAGCTCAACGTCTTTGGCAATCGGGTAGGGATTCCTGGGGGGAACGACGCGGGTCTGCGCAAGGACTTCGATCGGCGACGCCAGCGCAAGGGATAGAACCAGACCAATCGCCGCCGAGCTCAGATTTCGAATTGTCTTCATGCCAACCTCCACCTTAATCGCTTCACGGGAGACCCTGTTAGGATTCATCGCCCCTTCAAAACGTTGTAGGTTTTCTACTCAGATCTGCTTATTTGATGAGATTATCACACGGGCCGCTCGTTCAATAATCCCGACTCAGCGATGAAATTCAGCTCGGCACGTCTCGCGAGGCTCTTTCCCCAGCGGATACTCTCGCTTTTCGACGTGTGGACAATATGGCGATGATATGAGTCCGGTTTCCAAACATACCTCGACGGTCACGGATACGTCGTCGTCCGGGTTTCTGTCAGTGAGTGCGGGGTTCGGCTCAGGAAGCTCCTCATTGAGAGAAGAGTCCGCGATCATCTGATGAGAGCAGACCGCCTGGGGCTCGGTCCCCGCGATAAATACCTCCTGCCGGTGTTGAGGACATTCAGGACCCGCCAGCAAACCCGTCATAGGATCGATATCCGCGACAGTAATTCCACCGGGTTTAGCGAACGCATCTCCTCCAAGGTCGGGGCGGGCCGCGAGTGCCTTCTTAACGAAGTCGGCCCAAATAGGAAGCGCTGCGTCCGACGCCTTCATCCGAAGATCGCGATTGTCGTCGAAGCCCACCCAAACAACACAGACCATTTGTGGTGTGTATCCTACAAACCAACCGTCGTTTGTCGTGCCGGTCTTTCCGGCGATCGCGCCTTTCAATCCCATTCCGCGCAGTCGCGATGCGGTTCCCTCGTCGACAACAGATTCCATCAAGGTGGTCATCAGATATGCCACTTGTGGTGAGAACACCTGCTCACTTGTTGCGGCCAGGCGCTCGTTTCGGAAGGTTCCCTGGACGCCTTTCACAGGAATCGGCCGCAACGCAACTCCAGAGTTTGCGAAGGCGGTGTATGCTCCCGCCAGATCGAGCGGCGTGACTTCGCTTGTGCCGATCGCCATTGAGGGATACGCGCTGATCCCATTCAGGCCGCTACGTTGGGCCAACTGCGCGACATTCCCCAGACCAACTCGCATCGCAAGCTCGACCGTTGGAACGTTGAGCGATCGAGTCAGCGCTTCTCGCAGCGTGACGTCGCGATTCGTGAATCCGCCGTGATAGTCGCTTGGCTTATACTCGGATCGCCCGCCGTCATAGGTAAACCTCTGCGGAGTATCCGAAAGCATGCTGGCCGCGGTGAACGATCTCGAGTTGAGCGCGGTCGCATAAACAAATGGCTTGAAGCTGGACCCGGGTTGGCGCTTCGCGTCGGTCGCGCGATTGAGCTGGCTTTCGTCGTAACTGCGGCCCCCGATCATCGCGAGCACTTCGCCGGTGTGTGCGTCGAGTGCCACGAGGCCCGCCTGAACGCGTTCGGGTTCAGCACCCTTCGGCGTGGAGCGGCCAAACACTTTGTCCAGCCGGGCCGTGTTCGCCGTGACCGACTCATAAGCGGCGCGTTGAAGCCGCACATCCATCGTCGTGGTAACTCGCTGCTGCGAACTCAGGCGGTTTTCTCCATAGCGCTCGTCAAGAAATCTCTGCGCGTAGTCGATGAAGTAACTTGCGCCGTAGTCGTTCTGCGTTTCGTGTTTCTTTATCTGAAGCTGTTCGGCCTTCGCGGCAACCGCCTGTTCAGGAGTGATGGCTGTTGTCTCGACCATCGCGTCGAGGATCAGGTTGCGGCGCTCGATCGCGCGCGGCAGATCGCGATGCGCCGAGTAGCGATTGGGCGCATGAATCAACCCCGCGAGAAATGCCGATTCACCCACGGTCAGTTGATCCATGTCCTTGTCGAAATACACGTGAGCCGCTTGCGCAAATCCGTTGATTGCGAATGTGCTGCTCTGTCCGAGATAGACGTGACTGCAATAGAGCGCAAAGATTTGCTGCTTAGTGAGCCGCGATTCCAGGATCATAGCCATCGCTGCTTCCTTGAACTTTCGCGCAAACGTGCGATCGGGAGTCAGCATAGTGCTCTTGATCAACTGTTGCGTGATGGTCGAACCGCCCTGCACGACTTCACCCTGATTGACATCGGCCTTCAGCGCTCGCAGTATTGCGTGCCAATCGATTCCATTGTGAGTAAAGAATCGCCGGTCTTCCGCCGCGACAATTGCGTTTCTGAGGTTCTGCGGCACGTCTGAGAACTGCACATCGATTCGTTTGCGCCGGTCGCCTTCGTGTACCGCTGCGAGCAGTTGCCCTTCGATGAGGACCGAAGGCAACTGTTTTTCCGTAATCGGATCCGTCAGACGAACAACGCGCCCGCTCTTGTCCAATTGAATTCGAACCGGCGTGTCGCCATCGCGCGTCACGCCTCCGGTTGATATCTCAATTATGTTGCCGTTGATTTCGAATTGTCCGGCGTTGTTTTCTTGAGTTTCGAGCGACCGTTTCTGATAGCCTGCGGCCGTCAAGTAGCCGCTGAGATCATTATCGGGAAATGAATCGCCGACAGATAATTTGAGCGGCGCACTGACCAACTCAAATGCGTTGTCTATCTGACCGCTCTGGAGCCGCAGGTCGATTTCGCGCGCGAACTGGTTGTAAAAGACGACGCCGATGGCAAACAGCACCGCTGTGAATGCTCCTAATATCGCGAGTGTCTGAGGCTGCACTAATCGCCGAACCGCCGACTTTGCAAACATTGGAAGGTTATCCGCAAGATGAGTCAGACTCTGTCTAAGCCCACAGGAAGCACGGGGTTTCCCAAGGGTAACTGTGCGTCGCACTGGTTGTGACAGACTCAGCCGTTCCATAGATGCCCTCCCAATGCAATGCAAATGGCAAAGGACATACCAACGTTGCGCGCGACCGGGAGGCCACGATGATAGGCCTCTTTATCAGCAGACGTGTTGTGTTTCGAGGTGAACGACTTTTTCTCTGGCGTGTTGGTGTGACCGTTAACCGGACAGCGGTGCAATATTAAGAGAGCTGTCCGGTGCCGAGCGCGGTATTGAGATCCGTCCGTGAACCCGGCGTTTCGGCAAGTCATCATCGATAGATGTACGAGCTACTCTTCTTCTGATCCCACTGAACGCTGTCGATGTTATCGGGGTCCGAGGAAAAGATTTCTTCGCTGAGTTTGTCGGTGCTAAGGTCGCCGCCCACGGTCACGAAGTACACGATCTTTCCCAACGGATTGTCCGGGTCTTCGCGATCTACCTTTCGCAATTCGCTGGTCATGTTTCGCTTCTCAAATATCTCTCGAAGAATATCGTCCGTCTCATCAACTTTTCTTGTAGCAACTGTGAGTTCCATTGCGCGAAAGACCTGCTCGGGTTCGTAATGCTCGAGCACCGAAAGAACCAGAAGCACAAACAGCGAAAGAATAATGGCGACCTCGATCTTTCCAACGCCGGTTGCAAGGCCGATTCCCAGGCTGATCAACAACACCGTGATCTCCTTGGGGTCTCGAATGTTTGTTCGGAACCTCACCAGCGACGCGGCGGCGAAAATGCCGAACGCCCGCGCTGCGTTATCCGAGACAATCATCATTAACGCGGATGCTACTACTGCAAGCAATATTTGAGTTTGCGCGACGTACGGATTGCGCAACAGCGCGGGGAAATCGCGCCGAGGCCGAAATGCGAGCAGCGCCGCAAGCAACGCTCCAAGCGCAAGCTTCAATGTGATTCTAGCAGCCGCCAGCGGCCACGATTCCCTGGCCTCAGGGGTTGTGGTTTCGACTCCCAACAGCGCTCCCAAGCCGGTAGGTGCTTCGCGAGGAGCGGCGGGTAAAGGAGTGCCGGATGAAGTCGAGTTTGGTTGCGTCTTCTGGATAGCGACGGGTGAGGTCGCGGGCTCGCTTGAGTTGCTTAGAAGCAGGTACGCGACAATGGCTATTATTGCGACTCCCCCCAGCAACGCTGCGATCACCAAACGGCGTTTGTTTCCGTCCGAAAAGAATCGAGCCTTCCATCCTGTCCCACCGAGTGAGGCCGCGCGACGAACGGCACGCTCGGCGGCAAATTGAGGCTCGCGCCTGTTCTCGGCTCTATTTGTCTCGTTAGAGACGTCATCGAGATTTGAAGGACGCGTCTCGCTTTCATCGCGCTTGATATTGTTGAACATAAGACCCCCAAGCCTGTCTGGTGATTCGCTGGTGCGTGGAATCGAACTGATACCTGCTAGCAAATGGGGCTCCGCGATTCGGGTGTGGTGAGGACGACGAACGAGTACCGTTACGCGCCGGGTTTTCCCGTGAGCGGCGGCGGGCTAATGTTTCCAGTGGGTTGGTCTACCCCTTCCATCGTTTCCGCGATTAGCTGATCCACGACCGCGTTCAGATCCCTGGTTGCATGAAAGGTCTTGAGTTGACGGTCTGCGCTTGTGCCGCCGTCGAGGATTTTGTGAATGTATTCGAGCTCTTTCCGGCTGCCGAGGTCGTCTACCACTTCATCGACGAATTCCAGCAACTCGTAGATCAAGCTTCGAACCGGCACCTCGGTTTGTTTGCCGAAGTCGATGAGCTTTCCGTCGAGCCCCCACCTGACCGCGCGCCATTTGTTCTCCTGAATCAAAGCGCGGCGATAGAGTCGAAAACCCATATTCGATCGATAGAGCTTGTACAATCTTGCGACAATCGCCTGGATCAACGCCGCCAGCGCTATCACTTCGTCGACTCGTGATGGGATGTCACAAATGCGAAACTCCAGCGTCGGGAAAGTCGGATGAGGCCGCACATCCCACCAGATTTTCTTCGGGTTGTTTATGCAACCGGTTTTTAGCAGAAGTCCGACGTAATTCTCATACTCAGAGAACGAGCTGAAGTAATCGGGTATGTCAGTGCGCGGGAATTTCTTGAATATCTCGGACCGATAACTCTTAAGACCGGTGTTGGTCCCCATCCAGAACGGCGAGCTTGTTGAAAGCGCCAGCAGGTGAGGCAAGAAATATCTCGCGGCATTCATTAGATGAATCTGCGCCTCGCGATCCTCGATCCCGATATGCACGTGCATGCCGAAGATCAACAGCGACTCGGCGAGCACCTGCATTTCGTCGATCAGCGCAGTGTAGTGTTCGTGAGGGGTGATCTTCTGATCTTTCCAGCTCGAGAACGGATGCGTCGAAGCCGCGGCTATGCACAGGCCCTTGCTCTGGGCGAGTGCCGCTACCGTGCGCCGGAGCTTGATGACATCGGCGCGCGCCTCCTGAACATTCGCGCAGATGCCGGTGCCGACTTCAATCATCGATTGATGCATCTCAGGCTTAACCTGTTCGCCGAGGATCATCCGCCCCTCATCGATCATCTCGGTGATGTGCGAGCGGAGCTCCCGCGTCTCCGGGTCGATAATCTGAAACTCTTCTTCAATTCCGAGTGTGAAGTCAGGCATTGGGATTTCCGATTTCCGATTGCCGATTTCCGATCGCGGGCACATCCGACGCTGCCAATCTACAATCCAAAAACGGCAATCGGCAATTCATTCCACGATCATTGTCGGGACCATCCCGGCCCCCGAAGTAACGTTTGCGAGCGAAGATGACGACAGTCGCGTAAAGGCTCCCCCGACTTTTCCAAAAAACAACAGAGGATCAAGGTCGAGTAGCTGTTCTATCATCCGCACGCCGTTCTCGTCCACGTATGGAAAGACCTCGCGAGACGTCGTCACGCGCTCCTGAACCAGATAGTCGCCTTTCAACGCGCCTTCAATCGCAGCGTCCCAGGCTACCGCGTCGGATTCCCAGCCGATGAATATGCCGTGTCCGCCGTAATCATCGTTCGGTTTCAACACAAGCGTGTCGCGCTGCTCTCTCACGAATTCCAGCAAATCGATTTCCTCGCCATCGTGAGTCGTGCGCGCATCCTCGATCTTTCGAGTCCAGGGAATCGAGCTTCGAATGACTTCCTGTTCGGCGGGCGAGAAATAGTGCTGATGCCGCTCGTCGGTAAGCACGCCGAAGAGCATTTTCTTGTGAACGTATTTGGTGCGGAAGGAATTCACAAACACAGCCGCGCCCGTTCGATAAGCGTCGACGAATGCGCGGCATTCATCGATCTTTTCCAGCAACTCCGTAGTCAGCACACGCCGATAGACCAGATCGATCTTGAAATCCCCGTGATAAAGCTTCCCTTCCCTCAGCTCAACGTCGCGCGGATCAGCGATAGTTGTGGCCTGACCCTTAGCCTCAAAGAACTCCTTAAACAATTCGAATTCGCGCTGCGTGGGCAAACCTTTGTAGTCGATGATGCCAATGTTCGGCTTCTCACGCGCTCCTCGCACTCGCGAGTAAATCGTCAATAGCGCATCGAGCAGATTCTGACGGCAGTGCATTGGAGTGACTCGATGCCCGCGCATGAATTCTCGCATCAGAGGCAACTCGAAAAAGATCTCCGCCGCCACATCCTGATAAGCAATCCCCGCCGGGCACTCGGCATTAAGCTCGACGAACGCGTATGACTCATCCGTGAGAAACGAGTCGAGCCGCGAAGTCACCGAAACATCCTCATAGCCCGGATCGATGGCGACCAGTTCGCGTTCGGCGGCGGTCAGCCCGATTTGTTCGAGCATCAGTTTGTTGGCGGGCGCGATTCGGCCGACTTTCTCAATGGCGCTCCAGATCGTCTCGCAGGTTTGCGTGATCCCGCGCCATTGATCTCGAGTGACAAAGTGCGGGCGAAGATAAGGCGACAGCATGCGTCCGCCAAACACAAATCGCACTTCATTCAATCGAGATGTGAGATACGCCCGCGATTCTTCAAGCAGCGCGGGTTCGCGCTCGATCAGCGAGTTGTATTCGTTAGCTGCCTGGCTGGTCATGGGTTGGTTCAGGGTTCAGGGTTCAGAGTTCAAGGTTCCGAGTTCCGGGTTCAGGGTTCGGGGTTCAGGGTTCGGGGTTCCGGGTTCGGGGTTCAGGGTTCGGGGTTCAGGGTTCGGGGTCTTGTGCTTTCATTCAACCCTGAACCCTGAACCCGGAACTCGGAACCTTGAACTCCGAACCCTGAACCCTGAACCCCTTTCCGTTAATCCGCTCCCGCGGGCTTGCTCGCTCCGGGGCGCTTGATTTCGTGATTCAGGAGATCATGCCACCGGTGATTGGTCAACGTAGATTCGCCGTGCAATGCCGTTTCGATCGCGAGGTCGGCTACCTTTTCGACCATCCATTTGAAATACACCGAACCCACGGACCACCAATCGGCGTCCGGCGCCGGATTCATATAATCGATCGCATACGGAACGCCCTTCGCGATCGCAAACTCGACGGTGTTGATGTCGTAGCCGAGCGCCTCGTTGATCTGAATGGTCTCGCGGCGCACACGCGCGTCCATCTCGGGATCGAGATAGTTGTCCACAACCATGTAGCGTTGAAAGATCGGATCGTAAGGCATTGGGCACACATCCTTCTTGCCTATGCAATAAGACCTGACGTAATGATCGAACGGTACGTATTCCTGCAGCACCATGCAATCGGTTCCGCTCGCGTCGTACTTCTCCATCAACTCTTCGCGGTTGTTCACGCGAGACACACCGCGCCAGCCTCCGCCGTCAAACGGCTTGATGAACGCCGGCAATCCGACGTGATCGATGATGCCTTCCCAATCGAGCGGATATTCGAGATTGCGAAGCGACTCAGCCACGACGCCCTCTTTGTATTCTTTCTGCGGCAACAGAATCGTCTTCGGTACAGCTATGCCAAGATACGTCGCCAGCGAATAGTTGAAAAACTTGTCGTCGGCGTTCCACCAGAATGGATTGTTGATGACCTTCGTTCCCGCAAGCACGGCGCTCTTCAAGTAGGCTCGATAGAACGGCACATCGTGCGAGATCCGATCTATGATTACGTCGTACGGGCAGGGTTCGGCCATCCGCACGCCCCCGAGTTTGATGTACTCAGCAGTGATGTTGGCGTTGCGTTCGTTGATTTCTTTAATCAGGGCCTGTGGAAAAGTGCCTTCGCGGCCGACAAGTATGCCGATCTTCATTTGTGCGCCTCCGTGTTGAATCGAGCGGAAATTCTATCGTAGGCATCGAGAGCGCCGCAACAAAGAGAAAATCTTAGGCAAGTGTCGGGTGTATTTAGAAGTCCGCGCGCAATTACAGTGCCCTCTCATTAACACCTCACTTCAGTGAGGCGTTTGAAAGGCGTGGCCCAAACTCCTTCCTGTTTCAACATTCTTAGAGCCAGACGGTCATAGCCGTTGAAAAGGGTCTCGTGAATGCGCGCCCCCTCGGACACCCAACTGACGATGGGTGTTAAGCAGAAGGTGATCCGCCGCAGAGGACTGAGTAAACCGAAGTCAAGGACTACGGACAAGTCCCGGTTTTTGCCACGTCCCAATTATCCAGCAGTGGCACCGACTGTTGATTCGTTCTATGATCACACTGCGCTTCGCGCATCGAGTTGGCAGACAAGAACGGAAAGGGAGATCACCAATGTTTCATCCAAACAAGGGACGGTCAGCGTCTGTGCTTGTATCCATCATCATCTTCATCGTGGTAACAACCGCCGCCTGTCATCAGGGCGGGCAACAATCGAGTGATTCAAAGAGCGCGGCAACGTCAGCGTCCGGCGGTGATTTCGAAGGAGAGATCGCCATGAAATTGTCCAGCGAATCTCAAAAAGGCGCCGAGATGACCTACTTCCTGAAGGGCCGGCACACACGCATCGAGACGAGCATGGGAGGAATCCCCGACTCTCAAGCGGTGATGTTATGGGACCTCGATGCCGGCAAAATCACGACGCTGATGCCTTCAAAAAAAATGTATATGACGATGGATTTGAAAGCGACGCAAGAGGGTCTCCAGGAGGCTTCGAGGAAAATGAAAAAGGACGGTGACTACGAAGAACCGAAGTTTCCCAGGCTAACGCAAACCGGCAGAGTGGAAACGATCGCCGGCCATACATGCGAGCACTGGTTGATGGGTGACAAACAGAACCTCGACATGTGCGTAGCTAAGGGACTCGGCTACTTCGGAATGGGTGGCCAATCGGGCGGCGGCCTGAGCGCGTTCAAGAATCTAGCGTTCAGCCCCAAGCTTCTCGCCGAAGCGGCCTCGCATCCGGAATGGGTAAAGCTTCTGGAGGGCGGCGCATTTCCTCTCAAGCTCACTATGCTGAATGACGATGGCATAGCGACGATGAATATGGAAGCGACGAGGGTCGAGCGAAAGTCCCTCGACGATTCGCTGTTTGTAGTGCCGGCGGATTTCAAGGAGATGAACATACCGGCTATGCCGGCCGGCAGGCAGTAGGTGCTGTCGCAGTCCTCAAGTAAGACTGCACCTGCCGTCTTGCGAATCTGGTACAATTCAGCAGCAGGTAAAACTGGAGTCTGAGATGACAACGAGAGAGAGAATCGTTGAAGAACTTAATGGCTTGAGCCAGGCCGAGCTTGAACAGGTTGCCCAGTATTTGGAATTTGTGAAAACACAATCCGGACCTAACGCCAAAAACGGATTCGACGAAACTCGCCTGGCCGCACTTTACGCTGAATTTGCCGTTGAGGACCGCGAGTTGGCGGAACAAGGATTATCAGACTACGCGACCGCATTGGTGAAAGAGGATAGCGAATGACTATCAAGCGCGGCGAAGTGTGGCTGGCAAGCCTCAATCCCTCGCGCGGCTCTGAACAAGCGGGAACGCGGCCGGTGCTGATCTTTCAGAACGATCAGATAAACAGATTCACCACGACGGCGCTGGCAATTCCCTTTACGACAAATCTGAAGCGTGCTTCTTTGCCAACCTGTTTGCTTGTTGCAAAGGGCGAGGGCGGGCTCATGAGTGATTCGGTTGCGCTCTGCCATCAACTTCGGGTTTTGGATCAAACTCGATTGCACAAACGGCTGGGACAGGTGAGCCCGGCGACGATTACGGCGATCGAAGCCAAGGTGATGTATACGACGGGGATCGTTTCGTAAGAACGAGGAAACTGATCACCCGGGCGTTGAGTTGTTATACCTACGACGTGAAGTGTGACTACGACCAGAATCGTGATAGTTCAAGCCTACTTTAGATTCTCGTACGAAGAATTCGAACCGATGGCTGGACTATCACGTCCGATCGTGATCGGGAATATCAAAGTCGATGCGCGTCAAATCGTTATCAAGAAGGACGATGTGAATTTCTTCTCTCAGGCGGGTGGTTTTATCTGCATCGCTTCGATTCGAACCTCTCCTCCTGATCAGGTAACCAAGGTTCTTAGGGAAGCTAACCTCAGTCTAAACCAAGTTTTCGAAGCCGGAGGTTTAAGCGCCTTTGGCTCCTTTATGAATCTTGGGCCTGGGAAACCAAGTCTGAACTCGAGGGCTTTGCCGAGGAGGTGGTGAGTGTTCTGCTTTGGAGGTTAGGCGTCCAAGGCGGGCCATTAAGGCTCTCAGCAGACGTAACTTCTTTGCGATGGTCAGAAGATGACGATCAATTTGACACCATGGGATCCCTGAGCCATCAGATTCCTGGCGGAGTCTTCACACTCAGGCTGCCAAACACGCAAAGTCTGGACATCGTATTTGAGGAACTCCCTAAACAAGTCGGATGTGGATCGTACGGCTTCCCTCCCTTGGCTCAAGAGCTACTAAAGGAGGCCTGGAGAAACATCTATACCCATCCCCGCAGCGCACTCGTAATTGGGGTTGCCGCAGCCGAGACTGGTATGAAGGCGCTCATCGTGGAGCTCGTTCCTGAGAACACTTGGCTCATTCGGGAGCTTCAGTCACCACCGATCGTGAAGCTAGCAACAAAGTATCTTCCCCATCTCCCTGCCCGCTGTCGTCTGGGCGAAGATGTCAAACCGCCTCCACGATCGGTAATCCGTATTATCGAAGCTGGCGTCGAGTGGAGGAACAACATAGTTCATGGCCGGGGAACGATGCCAACCGTAGATGAGCTTCAACCACTCCTACTCGGAATAAAAGATCTCCTATACTTGCTCGACTATTACGCAGGATATGAATGGGCCCTTAATCTTGTGAGCGAGCGAGTAAGAAGAGAACTTAGCGTTACGCGAGATTCATTGGCTTGAGTTCACGGGCTTGGGATATACACATCTACCCGCGACGCTCATAGCTGACGAGGTCATTGGAAGATGTTTTGAGTGCGCCGTGATCAAGGATCTACGACACCCCTACGTAATCAGATTAAGGTAATCAAAGCATGGCGAGAGGATGGGAAAGCAAATCCGTTGAAGATCAAATCGGCGCCGCCGAAGCCGCTAAGGAAATGCGTGCCAAACGCGCTCTAACCGAGCATCAACTCGAACAGATCAAACGAAAGGAAGGGCTGTTGCTCGAACGCGCCCGCATCATTCGAGAAATGGAGCGAGCTTACATGCGCCGTCACCTGACCATGTTGGAACGCGGACTCGCGCACATTGAATCTGAGCTCGCGAAGCTTGAACACGACGATATCTGACCGCGCCAACCCTGCCTTGACCGACGCTCCAACATCCGCGACTTAACAACTCAGTCCATGATAGAGTCCCGCGCACACTGTTTGGGTGCGCGTGGTGACTGAGATATCTCATACACGACACAACCTCGCTGAATGGGCCCGGTTCATCCGGTCAGAAGTTCACATCCTTTGCCTGGAACCGCGGCTGCTTCTTCAGCAGGCCCTCAACCTTCCGGACGGGCATCCAGTCTCCGCGGCCGCCGGCGAACGATTTCGCAATCATGGTTCGACCCGCTCGGTCGTCCGCTGGATCAACAAGCCGCAAGCTGGTGATCCGGTCCTGCTAACGCTCAACACCGGAACCGGAAAGTATTGCCGGTTTTCTCCGAGCGGCTCTCGGCTTCTGACCTGGGCGGAACACCCAAACTCCGAACCGGGTGACGCCGCGCTTTGGGACGTCGACAACGGAAGGCTGCTGGGAAGCTGGAGCGCTTGCCGAGTCGGTGAGCCCCGGTTTATATCGCTTGGTGAAGCAAAGCATGGATTCGCGCTGCTCGGCGAAGGTACGCTGCGGCTTTATGACGCGGACTCGGGCGCCGATTTGCAAATGCTCGCGAAAGCGCCGGACGGCATTCGAACGTGCTCGGTCGCATCGCGCGCGCACCGCGTCGCCTTTGGCTGCGAAGACGGCAGCATCAAGGTCATCGATGTGGCGTCGGGCGCTGAACCATTCACTTTGCCGGCACACGAGGGCCCGATTGAGTTGTGTATGTTTGTTCTGGAAGGGCGACGCCTGATTACTCGAGACAAGTTGCGGGTGCGTTTGTTCGATGCTGATTCGGGTTCCATGTTGCTGGATTTGCCGGATCGCGATGGATACACATTCGATCACTTCGAAGTATCCGAAGACGAACGCTGGATGGCGCTCGAGGAAAAGAACAAGAGCGAAGGCAAAGGCTGGACGACTCTTTGGGAGACAGAAACCGGGCGCCGCGGGCTTCCAGTGACGGGCTCGCGCCAGGCCATCAGGACGTGGGGGCTGGCGCCCGATGGCCGGTACGTGCTTGCGATTGATTTCGAGCGAGGCGCGGTAACTCGCGCGGTGCTTGAGTTGTGGGGTGTCGACTCGAATTCCAAAGAATTGAGTTTCCATCTCGGCTGGCTCTCACCCTATCCGCCGGTGAAATTCTCGTCTGACGGTCGCTGGCTTGCCGCGGGAAGGTCCCAGCCAACCGAGCCGGGCGACATTGAACTTTGGGATCTTCAGTCCAGATCCGAAAACCGCGCTGCGCATTTTCAGGGTCACTCGACATTTGTTGAAGACCTCGCTTTTTCGATGGACGGACGGACGCTGGCCTCGATCGATTCGGATGGCGTGGTGCGGCTATGGGCCACGCCGGTCGGGGCCGAATCGACTCAAGCCGCCGAGCAAGCGCGTCATCCGACCGAAGTCGAGGCGTGCGCGTTCACACCCGATGGCCGCACGCTGATTTCGATTTGTTCAGAGGTCCAGGGGTTTCAGCACGGAGAGAACTTCAGCGGCGCGACGAGGTTAGTCACGGTCAACGCGGCGGAGATTCGACTCTGGAACTCAGAAACCGGAGCGCCGATGCAGAGGTTCGAGGCTGGCCACCAAAAGCCGAGTTGTTTTGCATTCTCTTCCGATTCACAACATCTCGCCATCAGCTCGAGTAGATTCGGCGGCGACGCGATACGAATCTGGAATCGTAATGGAATGATTCCCGAACGAGAGCTTCGCGGCCACCGAAGCGCGGTAGGTATGTGCGGCTACACGCGCGATGGCCGGCGGATTGTTTCGATGGGCTTCTCCACTTTTCGCAGCCGTCCGGAGCACAATGCACTAAGGATATGGGATCCGATAACAGGAATTGAGGTAGCTACGTTGATCGGCCACGGCGGAGAATTGGCTGGCTTCGAGATCTCACCCAATGGACGGTTCGCGGTCGCTTCCTCCGACGTGGTCGCGTCCGCCGTGAAGACTCCAGGAGTCATAGCCGACACCAGGGGAGATTTCTTCGACGCGCTCTCAGGCCCGTTGATTCCGGTGGATCTGTTCTTGTGGGATCTGGAGAAGAGAGCCAAGTGCGCGAGTTTGGAGGGATGCTTTCGTCCAAGCTTCTCGCCCGACGGAAAGGCTGTGATTGCTATCTCCGGCGGCGACGAATGGGCGGTCCTTTGGCAGTTCCCCTCCGCGGATGCGACGACTTCAACCAAACCCGTCCGCAGTGGCGTCGGAGCAGCTTGCTTCACGCCCGATGGCCGGGAACTCGCGCTGGGTTTACGCGATGGCACAGTGGCGTTCGTGAATCCCGCTACCAGCCACGAACGGCTTCGTCTACGCCGCGCCGGCGAAAAGGTGGGCCTGGGCCTTTTTAGTCCGGACGGCCGGTTTATGGCTGAGAGAACCTCGTCAAAGGTACGAGTTTGGAATGTTGGTTCAGGCGAACTAGTGGCCATGTTCCCTGCGCCGGCAGATCTCCGATGCGTTGCGATCGGACCCGACATAACGAAGCTGGCAATAGGAGACAAGCTCGGCGGCGTAAGCCTGCTTGGCGTCTCCGGCATTCAATCAGACCCAAGTATCGTCACCGCCACACGAACCTGGAGGTTTGGCCCTCATGGAAGCTGGCGCCGGCGCTTCGGATTCTTCAGCCCCGGCAAAATGGACGCCCGGCCAACTGTGATTTGTCCTTTGTGCGAAGCCGCGTTCGAGCCCGATTCAGAGATTCTTGAAGCAATAGAAAGCATTGGCCGGGGGGCTGACTTGTCAGAGGATGTAGCGCCGACCATTGCCTTGCCACGTGAGGCGTGGGCTGAACCGGGGCTTCTGTCTTCATGCGAGCGTTGTGGCGCCCAGCTCAAGTTCAATCCATTCATCGCCTGAACAATTTTCCATCGACATTCAGCATGGTATATTTCAATTACGGATTAAGGTCGATCCGAGGAGAGGCGCTTATGATCTGCTACCACTGTCGAACAGAAGTGACGATCCAGGATTACATCTCGCGCACGGATGAATGTGCAAAGTGTAGTTCCGATATTCATTGCTGCATGAACTGCGATAACTATGATCAGTACGCGCACAACAAATGCCGAGAGCCGCACGCCGAGTGGGTCACAGATCGCGAAAAGGCTAACTTCTGCGACTTCTTTGTCCCAAACCGGCTGAAGGCATCCGCTGCGACGGAGAGCCCGTCCAGGGGCGCGCGTTCGGCCTTTGATAATCTATTCAAGAAGTAAGGCTCGGATGTTACAATCCAGCCGGCTGGCCGCTCTCATTTTCCCCTCGTAATCCTCGAAGCTTCGACACTCGAATGGAGTTCCAATGCTGATCGAGTTTTTCCTCGAACGCGCGCTCATCGAACCATCCGAAGACCGGCTGAGTTATCGAGGGTACGTGCCTGACCTGCCGGAGATCCGAGTCACCGCTGCCACGCCCGAACACTGCCGCGCGAAACTCGCCGGCGCCATCAGCGCGCTCCTTGCAATCGAATCCCGGCGAGGAGCTACCGGAAATGACAAATACAATCCGGAGAGTTTCTCAGCCTCGGCGCCCGGGTCGCACTCTGCCGGCGGCGAACAGCCGTCGACCTTCTCGGATATTATTTATGAGAAGCGCGACGGCATCGCTCGGGTGACGATCAATCGGCCCTCGGCATACAACACCTACACGGACCATACGCTCCGCGAGATGACATCCGCGTTTCGCGATTCCGCAAGCGATCCAAACGTAGCTGTGCTGGTACTGACCGGCGCCGGCGAGCGGGCCTTTTCCGCCGGCGGCGACGTTCGTCAACATAAGGAAGAGCATATTGGCAACGCGCAAGCCATCCGTACATGGATGACGACGTTGATCGAAGCTCACGCGGCGTTGCGAGAATTGGGCAAGCCTTCGATCGCCGGGATCAACGGGATGGCGGCGGGGGGCGGCAATGAATGGAACCTCGCCTGTGACCTGGCCATCGCAGCGGATCACGCGAAGTTTGTCCAGGTCGAAACAAAAGTCGGATTGGTTGCCGCCGCGGGCGCAGCTCACTGGTTGCCCTTGTTGATCGGCGAACGCCGCGCGCGCGAGGTCTTCCTTACCGGCGAACCCATCTCGGCAAACAAAGCTCTCTTGTGGGGATTGGTTAATGACGTTGTTCCTTACAAGCAACTCGACGACACGATCGCCGCATTGTGCAAAAAACTGATCGCCCGGTTTCCCGAAAGCACCCGGAACACGAGAGAACAGTTGAGTTATTGGAAGGATCTCCCCTGGAATTCGCTTACGAGCGAGGCCCACGCCGCAATCGCCGGTCAGTTCGCAGGACGCGAGGCAAGCGAAGGCATGCGCGCACTTGTCGAGAAGCGCGAGGTTGATTACGCAAGTTTTCGAATGAACGGCTCTCGAATCGCCAGGGATCAGCCAGGCGAGGCTCCTTCGGCAACCGCGCCTCAGGCGGGCAAAGCATTAAGCCGAGTGTGTTATTCCTGCGGCGCCGGTGACATTCCGTCGTCGCATGAATATTGCGGCCTGTGTGGAACCAGAATCGTTTGAGTCTCGTCGCGGAGTTCTACGCGCAAAGAGCCTGAAACTTCTCCTTCGTTGGGTCGTGTTTCAACGAAAGAATGAAGCTGCTGATCTCGCGCCGGTCGATCAATTGTTCAGCACGCCCCTCGTTATTGGCACTCTGGCGAATCTCTTCCCATTCCTGTTCCGGAACACTCATAAAAGCGTTGACCGCCGCCGGATCGAAGTGTGACCCCGAGTGCGCCAGAATCTCTTCACAAGCCCGCTCGTAGGGTTGGCCTCGGCGATATGGGCGATCGCTCCTGATCGCATCGAAGGCGTCGGCCACCGCAAAAATTCGCGCATAGATATGAATCGCATCGCCGCGAAGTTTGTTCGGATAGCCGCCGCCGTCGAACTTCTCATGATGCTGTCCGACGACGAACCGGGCCTCGGACAAATACTCAACGCCCTGGATGATTCGCAATCCGTGGGCGACGTGCTCGCGCATCGTGACCCATTCTTCGGTGGTGAGAGTGCCCGGCTTGAGCAGGATCGCATCCGGCACCGCGATCTTTCCGATATCGTGAAGAAGCGCGCCTTGTTCAAGCCCGATTAGCTGCTGGGGCCCGAGCGCCAGTTGCTTGCCGAGACGTATCGAATAGGCCACAACCCGGTCGCAGTGGCCTCGCGTTTCGATGTCGCGAGCCTCCAGCGTCTTGGCAAGCCCCCGCAACGTCGCGCGATAGTTCCGGTACATCAAATCGAGCAGCGAGTTCAGATCCCCGTTCGCCGCCTGAAGTTCGTTCGCCCTGATTCTCACACGCGCTTCCAACGCTTGCTCATATCTATGCTTGTCCTCGAGCGCCTGTTGGTAGCGCAGGGCGCGTTCGACCGCTGCCATCACCCGCGTCAGATCGAACGGCTTCGTCATGAAGTCGAATGCCCCTTCACGCATCGACTCGACCGCGTACTGAATATCGGTCATCGCCGACATCATGATAACGACAGTGCGCGGATGGTTCTGCTGAATGTGCCGGCAAAGCTCGATTCCGGATGCGCCCGGCATCGTAATGTCGCTCAACACCAGGTTGAACGAACCCGATTCAAGCGATGTCATCGCCTGCTCGGCGCTCGCGGCGGTAGCGCACCAATAGGAGGATTCAAGCAGTTCACTCAGCAGTCCGCGCACCAGGTCTTCATCATCTACGATCAGAATCGAGGCGCTGGGTTGTGTCATCTTACGCGCTCCTCAGGTTCGCTGAACCGGGCATTCGATTGGGCGGTTGACCGTGAAAGGTCAATTGCGGCGGCCCGAGATTCGGACCGGCAAACGTCTTGAGCTTGCTCGAGCGTGATGGATGTTGAAGCTTGAACAGCGCCTTCGCTTCAATCTGCCGCACTCGCTCGCGTGTGACGCCAAAGTGATTGCCCACTTCGTCCAGAGTATGCTCGCGGCCGGAGTGCCCCAGACCGAATCGCATCTTCAACACCTTTTCTTCGCGGGGCGTAAGGTGCTTCAACGCTTCGTTGATTGCTTCCCTGAGGTCCGCGTTAATCAACTCGTCGCTGAATCCGCCGACGGATTTGTCTTCGATCAATTCACCAAGGCTCACTTCTTCATCCGAACCCACGGGAGTTTCGAGCGATATCGGTTCCTGCACGACTTCAAGCACCCGGCGAACTCGCGCTTCCGGCACGTCGAGTCTCTTGGAGAGGTCTTCGGTGGTCGGCGTCCGTCCGAGCTCCTGTTCGAGCGCGCGGCTTGCCTGCACCTGTTTGTTGATAGTCTCGACCATGTGAACAGGGATTCGTATGGTGTGTGCCTGCTCCATTATCGCGCGGGTAATCGCCTGCCTGATCCACCACGTGCCGTAGGTCGAGAACTTGCAGCCCCGGCGCCAATCAAACTTATCGACCGCCCGCATCAGTCCCACGTTGCCTTCCTGAATCAGATCCAGGAACTGAAGACCGCGGTTCGTGTACTTCTTGGCGATTGACACCACAAGGCGCAGATTCGACTTCACCATCTCGTCGCGAGCCATGCCGGCCTCGACGTTGCCGCGATTCACCTGCACAAGGGCGCGCTCGAGTTCGAGCGTATCGACGCGCCACGTTTGTTCAAGCATCGCGAGACTCCGTTTAGCTCGCCGCAAGTTAATCTTGAGCTCGCGAACATTTGTCTTGCGTGTTCGTTTGCGCTCGATCGCCGATGTGGCCTGGCTCACCGCGTGTTTCGCCTCGCGCGCTTGCTTCACCGCCGCGCGAATCAAACCCGCGAGGCGTTCGCGTTGCCGCCCGGTGAGATCGAGGTCGCGAATCAGCCGGCTGAGGTGCACGCGCTGGCGCACAAGCTTGCGTCGCAACCTTGGAAGCTTCTTTGATCGCTTCGGTTCGCTTTGAACCCGCGCCAGGAACCTGAGAGTGCGTTTGTACTCGCCCGCGATCTCAGCAATCGATTCGATCGTGGTCGCGAGAGCATCTTGAATTCCGCCTTCGGTTATCTCTTCCTGATCGCGAAAGTTCACGACCTCGCGAATGTGCAGGTCGCCGCGTTTCAATTGCTCGCCAATCGAGATCAGCTCCTCAATGCATATGGGCAGGCGTGACGTGGCCTTCGCGGCGCGGCGCAGCCCCCTTTCGATTCGCACGGCCAGCGCCGCCTCGCCTTCGCGAGTGAGCATAGGAGTTACACCCATCTCCCGCAGATAAACGCCGACCAGGTCTTCGGTGCTTAAGGCATCCTCGGTGAGAATCGCTGTTTCTGCGGCGTGTTCGATGTGCTCGTCGTCGTTCAGTTCAGGCGGGTCAAGCGGGACGAGCTCATTCTCCAAATCCGCATCAAGTGCGACTGGCTCGGCGGCTTCCACGAGGTGAAGTCGATGCGGCGCCGGCTTGGCATTTACTCGCAAGGCAGTTGAGGTTGCGTTCTTTCTCACGTTCTTCTCCTTAAACACACAGGGCTGAGTCACGCACGGGGACCTGCTTCCATTTCGGTTCTTTCCAGCTCTTGATGGTTGAAATCGTTCCCGGTCACGATGAATGGAATTGCAAGGGGCATTCCCTTACCGGGCTACGGCACCGCTTCTTGAAACGTATTTAACTTCTGGCGATTAAAGGAGGGCCTGAACCGGTCGATCGTTTTTACGTGGGGACAAATAGCAACGCTGAAGACATCTGCCACATACAACA